>Ga0190284_1000670_pt1 | contig 18053 bp, 12 predicted proteins | sample 48691812_MG_FD_161668 | JGI IMG/M metagenome (GOLD analysis project Ga0190284, IMG submission 161668) | Hydrothermal vent microbial mat bacterial communities from Southern Trench, Guaymas Basin, Mexico - 4869-18-1-2_MG | ecosystem: Environmental > Aquatic > Marine > Hydrothermal vents >...
CCATGGAGCGACCCGAGGGCCCCAATATCCTGCCCGGCATGACGGCCACGGTGGTGGCGCAGCGGGCGGGTATCCAGTCCGTCGATACCCTGCCGTTCGTCATTCCCATATCGGCCGTGTTTGCCGAGGTCATGCCGGATCCTATGGTCTGGGTGGTCGACGACGCCCGGCGTGTGCAGCGGCGCAAGGTTCGGCTCGGATCACTGACCGGTAGCGCTTCGATCGAGATCGACGATGGCCTGAAGAGCGGCGAGACCCTGGTCATCCAGGCGGTCGGTCGCCTGCGGGAGGGCATGGTGATCGACCCTCAACCGAAGGGGAAACAGGATGAGTCCTGATTCAGCTCAGACGTTTCCGGCCCACTCGAACCGTCCGCATCGGCTGTGTCGCAGGGGCAGGCGAATCCTCTGGCCCCTGCTGCTGGGTGTATCAATCCTGGTTTCGGGCTGCAGCGGGAAGGCCCCGGAAGCGCCGGACAAACCGGTGCTGCGCCCGGTGAAATCGCTGCTGTTGCCCCATACGACAGGGGCGGCGCGCAGCTTTCCCGGCACGGTTCGGGCCAGCAACCGGGTGGACCTCTCGTTCAATGTCCCCGGCACCCTCATCGAGTTGCCGGCCAGAGAGGGTGATGAGGTGGCCAGGGGCAGGCTGCTGGCCCGGCTGAACCCAAACAACTACCAGATGGCGGTGAATGCGGCCAAGGCCGAGTATGACGAGGCAGTCGCCGACTATCACCGCTACAAGGAACTGGTCGAAAAAGGTTTTGTCTCCCGGGCAGACTACGACCGCATGGTGGCGGCCAGAGAGGTGGCGGAGTCGAAACTGGAACAGACCCAGAAACTGCTGGACGACACCTCTCTGAAGGCGCCCTTCGACGGTGTGGTGGCCCGGCGCTACGTGGAGAATTTTACCGATGTGACGGCCAGGAAGCCGGTGCTCAGCCTGCAGGATACGCATCAGCTCGAGATCGTGGTGGACGTCCCGGAGGATGTGGTGATCCGGGAGAACAGCACGGAGAACCTGAACACGGTGGCCGAGTTCAGCGTCCTGCCGGGCAGGGAATTTCCGGTCACGCTGAAGGAATTCTCCACCAGGGCCGATCCGAAGACGCTGACCTACCGGGTGGTGTTCGCCCTGCCGTCGATCACCGATGTCAACATCCTGCCCGGCATGACCGCCAAGGTTACCCTTACCCCGAAGGCCACCGGGGGCCGGCCGCAGTTCAGGCTGCCCGCCAGCGCGCTGCTCGAGGCCGACGACAAGAGCTGGCTCTGGGTGATCCAGCCCGACAGCAACAGCGTGACCCGGCGGCAGGTCGAGGCCGCCCCCGCCACTGACGGCAAGGTGCTGATTCGCGGGGGCGTCGAGCCGGGAGAGCGTATCGTGGTTGCGGGTGTGCATCACCTGAAGGAAGGCATGGTGGTCAAACCCGTGCAGGAGATCCAGTACTGATGAACATCGCGGAATGGAGCATCAGGCATAGCGTCATCACCTGGGTGATGACCGTGGTGGTGGCGGTGGCCGGCATCGTCGCCTTTGGCGGTCTGCCGCGGCTGGAAGACCCGGAGTTCACCATCAAGGAGGCGGTGATCTTTACCCCGTACCCCGGGGCCTCGGCGTCGGAGGTGGCGGAAGAGGTCACCAACGTGATCGAGAAAGCGGTGCAGGAACTGGGGCCCCTCGACTACGTGGAATCCCGCTCGTCGCGCGACCTCTCCATCGTCCATGTCTATATCAAGCGCAGCGTGGATTCCAGCGCCCTGCCCCAGATCTGGGACGAGCTGCGGCGCAAGGTCAACGATCACCAGAGCAAGCTGCCGCCAGGGGCCGGGCCGTCACTGGTCAACGACGACTTTGGCGACACCTATGGCGTCTATCTGGCCCTGACCAGTGACGGCTACAGCTACCGGGAACTGTACGAGGTGGCCAAGTTCCTGCAGCGGGAACTGCTCACGGTCAAAGATGTGAAACGAATCATCCTCTATGGCGACCAGCCGGAGGCCATCTACGTGGAGATGCGCCGGGACAAGATGGCGCAGCTGGGCATCTCGCCGCAGCAGATTTACTCCGCCCTGTCGGCCAAGAACGTGGTCGCCCCCGCCGGCAACCTGAGCATCGCCGGCGACCGGATCCCGCTGAACCCCACCGGCGAATTCACCTCCGAGCGGGAATTTGGTGATTTGCTGATCCGCGGCCTGGGCCCGGGTTCCGATCGGCTGGTCTTTCTGCGGGACGTGGCTGATATCGTCCGTGACTACCAGGATCCGCCGCAGAACATCCTGCGCTATAACGGCCAGCCGGCCATCGGCATCGGCATCTCGACCGTCTCCGGCGGTAACGTGGTGGTGATGGGCGAGGCCCTGGACAAACGTTTCCAGGAACTGCAAAACCAGCTGCCGATCGGCATCGAGGGGAATATCATCTCCCTCCAGTCCAAAGCGGTGACCGAGGCCATCAACGGCTTCCTGGTGAACCTGCTGGAAGCGGTGGCCATCGTCGTCGTGGTCTTACTGATCTTCATGGGGCTGCGCAGCGGCCTCATCATCGGCGCCATCCTGTTCGTCACTGTCTCCGGCACTTTTATCTTCATGAGCTTCTACGGTATCACCCTGGAGCGGATCTCCCTGGGGGCGCTGGTCATCGCCCTGGGCATGCTGGTGGACAATGCCATCGTGGTGACCGACGGCATGCGGGTGCGCATGGAGCGGGGGATGGATGCGCTGCACGCCGCTAAGGAAGTGGTGGGCCAGACCGCCCTGCCCCTGCTCGGTGCCACCATCGTGGCGGTGACCGCCTTTGCCGCCATCGGTACCTCGAAGGACAGCACCGGTGAATACACCCGCAGCCTGTTCCTGGTGATTCTCATCTCCCTGCTGCTCAGCTGGGTGACGGCCGTGACCAGCACCCCACTGCTGTGCAAGGCATTTCTCAAGACCGGTAAAGGTGGCAACGACAAGGCCGAAGATCCCTATGGCAAGGGTATGTACCGGATCTACAAATCGATCCTGCGTGCCTGCGTCAACCACCGCTGGATCACAGCGGGCATGGCCTTGGTGATGTTCGTCGCCGCGCTGGCGGGCTTCGGCTACGTGAAGCAGAGCTTCTTCCCCGATTCCACCCGCCCCCAGTTCTACGTCGACTTCTGGTTCTCTGACGGGACCGACATCGAATCCACCCGGCAGCAGATGGAAGTGGTAGAGCAGTTCCTACAGAAGCGCCCCGAGATCACCGCGGTGACGACCCAGATCGGCGGCAGCTCTCCCCGCTTCCTGCTCACTTACTCGCCGGAGCTGCCCAACCCCAACTTCGCCCGTACCATAGCCGATGTGGACGACTACAACGTGATTCCGGGCCTGTCCCGGGAACTGCAGGCCCAGCTCGAGGAGTTGCTGCCCCAGGCCAACGTCAACGTGCGGATGTTCGTTAACGGCCCCTCCACCGGTGGCAAGATTCAGTTGCGCATCCAGGGACCCGACCCGGTGACGCTGCGGGGGCTGGCCAAGGAGGCCGAGGGGGTGATGTATGACGATCCTGCTTCCAAGGCGGTACGGAACGAGTGGGGCAACCAGACGATGGTGGTCAAGCCTGAACTCGCCGAGACCCAGGCCAGGCGTGCCGGACTGGATCGGCCGGAACTGGCCGCCGCTCTCCAGGCCGCCGTCGAGGGTCGTGCGGTGGGGGTATATCGGGAGCGTGATGAACTGTTGCCGATCATCGCCCGGGCACCGAAATCCGAACGCATGGATCTGGACAACCTGGGTGCGATCCAGGTCTGGAGCCCGGCGGCGCAGCAGATGATTCCGGTGGACCAGGTGGTCAACGAATTCAAGGTGGCCTTCGAAAACCCCCTGATCTGGCGCCGCAACCGTGAGAATATGCTGAAGATCCATCTGGATCCCCGACAGGGACTGCCCAGCGAACTGTTCCAACGCACCAAGCCCGCTATCGAAAGAAAGCTTCAGGTGGATCTCAAGCGGTACCTGGGAAAGACGGTTCCCGAGCAGGAGTACAGCGCCTCGACCCTGCCACTGAGGGTGAACGACATCATTCCCCTGGAGGGCAGACCCGGCTACTTCATGGCCTGGGGTGGCGAAGCCGAGGACTCGAAGAAGGCCAAGAACGCCCTGAACCAGACCATGCCGATCTTCTTCGGTCTGATGGTGTTGATCGTCCTTGGCCTGTTCAATTCCATCCGCAAGACCCTCATCATCTGGCTGACGGTGCCGCTGGCGATCATTGGCGTCACGGTCGGTCTGCTGCTGCTGAAGCAACCCTTCGGCTTCATGGCGCTGCTCGGCCTGATGAGCCTGTCGGGGATGCTGATCAAGAACGCCATCGTCCTGATCGACGAGATCGACACCCAGCGGGCATCCGGCAAGGACCCGTTCCAGGCCGTCATCGACTCCGGTGTAAGCCGCCTGATCCCAGTCTCCATGGCTGCTGGCACCACCATCCTCGGCATGATCCCGCTGGTCACTGATGCCTTCTTCGTGTCCATGGCCGTCACCATCATGTTCGGCCTGGGTTTCGCGACCTTTTTGACACTGCTGGTGGTGCCGACCCTCTATGCTATCTTCTTCAAAGTGAGGCGGGGAGAGGCGGCGGACTGACCCTGTTCGCAGGCTACCGACACGATCAATACCTGCACGACTCATCCTTCCCGCGGCGAGCCTGGATACCAAGCCCTTGCAAGCCCAGCCCTATCAACGCCTGCGTCCGCCACCTGCCCGTGGCATGGCCCTGGGCATGGGCCGCGGCGACGGACGGGTGACGGGCCGGCCGATGTTTGCAGGAGGCTTCGGACGCGAAGGGGCGCCAGGTGTGGTAATGGGCCGCCCGGGTAGCGGCCTTGGGTTCTCCGGCTGGATGGGGTGAACCGGTTTTGGCCGATCAGGCTTGTCAGGGCGATCGGGGCGGTGACCATCACCGCCCCGGCAGCAGGGATAGGGGTAGTAGCCCCAGCCGCGACCATAGTAAGGGTAGCCGTAGCCGACGCCGACAGTGGCATAGCCGGAACCGCCTGAACTGCCGCAGCCTGGAACGAATAGAACGATGCCTGCTACCAAGGTGGCCGCCGACAATCTGAATACTGTATTCATGATCAACCTCCCTCCCTGTCGGCAGGGAAAGACCAGCGTTGCAGTATCAGCATCGCACCCTGGTTGTCGGAAATGAGGGTGGTGCCTTCACTGACTCCTTCCCCGCCGGGTTCCAGCCAGACAACGCCGCCCAGTCTGCGCACCTTGTTGAGCAGTAGTGCCGGCTCCTGCACCCGCACCACGGGAACCCAACGGCCAGCGAAGGCTTTCTGCCGGATGGCACGCACACCGGCCCGCCAGACGCCTTCGCTGATGAAGATGGAGTAGTCGTCGTCCTGAATCACCTGTTGGTAACCACCCAGAGTGCCATAGAAGGCATTCAGCCGGGCAGGGTTCAGGGTCCAGACTTCGTTCCAGAGCCAGTCGCCGATGGCAGGCTCCTGGTCTTCGGGGTCGCCGCCCTTGGCGTTGAGCAGCAGTAGATGGGCGCCTTGCGGGTCGCTGACAAGAATCCCCCGGCCCCGTTTGCCGAGATCCATGGGGCCGTTCAGGATCTGCCCGCCCCCTGAGCGGATGAAATCAGCCGCCTGGTCCAGTCCGGGTACCGACATGGATGCCAGCCACTGGGCAGCCACCTTTTGCTCTTTCCCAGGCCTGATGGCCAGAATGCCCCCGATCTTTCGGTCGCCATTGTAGATCTCGATGTAGTTTCCGCGCTCCTGGAAGGACCAGCCAAACAGCTCTCCATAGAAGGCACGGGAGGCCAGGGTGTCGGGGGTGAGCAGATCATGCCAGACGAACTTGCCCGGATGATGCCGGCGAGTTGGTTCTGCTGTAATGGGCGGTAATCTGAGTGATTCGGTGGAAGGACCTCCTTCCCTCATGGCCGTGCAGCCGCCAAGAAGCAGCAAGACCAACATGATAATTACGGCTTTGTTCATGAGCCTGAACCCTGGTTTTCTATGTTGCATGCGTGTCATGTGCTGTATCCATATACCTCCCCTCGAATACCGGAGCCTGCTGAAGTCAGATTCCCGGTAATACAGCGGTTGGTATACAGGTATTGCTCTATAGTATTGACCCGGCAGCACAGTTTATTGCGTCGCCGGGTTGATATCCGGCCTATCTGGAGCGGTTCCAGGGCCTGATCCAGTGTAGTGTCAAAGTCGTTTCAGGAAAAGGAGGGACCGCAGATGATTGATTCCTGCGGCACCCCGATGTTCTGCCGGCAGGGTCCGGAAGGTACAAGCATCGGAACCGGCGCATCGAAGACTCGGAAATGGCGGTTACCTGAGTCGGGTCGGCCGGTCCAGTTGCTGTGATCAGGGCTTGCGCAACCCATTCGGTTCGCATAGAATGCGCGATTCTCGACGGCCCCAAGGGGCTGACGTACGATACCTGATACATACCCTGATACAGAGGCGATCATGAAACCGGACACCCACCCCAACTACTGTGAGATCAAGGTAGCCTGCAGTTGCGGCAATGAGTTCACCACTCGTTCCACGCTATGCGAAGATCTGCACGTGGAAGTCTGCTCCGCCTGCCACCCGTTCTTCACCGGCAAGCAGAAGATGATGGATACCGCAGGGCGGGTGGATAAGTTCCGCAAGCGTTACGCCCGCGGCTGAACAGGCCCTGCCGGCCCTTTTCAGGGCCGATGCAATAAAAAAAGGCACTTTCAGGTGCCTTTTTTATTGCCTGGTTTTTAATATCGACCGCGCGGTTTCAGGCTGCATGTGGGCAGCCCCGAATGCTATGGTCGTCGATACGCTGAACACGTGGAGAAATGTCAATCCCGACGCCGGGCACACTCTTTACTGCTGCAGGCCCCGCAGCCGGGCCGAAACCCTTCGTTCTTATCCGGATCCTGGCGTCCGAGCCAGAGTTGAAAGACCATCCAACCCGCACACAGCAGCACCAGCCCCAGCAATGCAAAAAAATGTGTCAGCATAATCGTCGTCCCTCTACTATCCTGGCCACTCGCCACTCGCCACTCGCCAGTCACCCCTCACCCCTCACCCACTGAACAGCCCGGCAAACCCCATGAATGCCATGGACAGGATGCCGGCGATGATCAGGTTCATGGCGGTGCCCCGTACCAGGGCCGGTACATCCGACAGTTCTGTCTCTTCGCGCAGGCCCGCCATCAGCACCAGGGCCAGGGTGAAGCCGCCGCCGGCACCGAGGGCGAACACCAGCCCTTCGGCTAGATTGTATCCCCGGTTGGTGGCGAAGATGGCCAGTCCCAGGATGGCGCAGTTGGTGGTGATCAGGGGCAGGAATATCCCCAGGGCCTTGAACAGGGCCGGGCTCATCTTCTTGATCGCCATCTCGATGAACTGCACGGTGCTGGCGATGACCACGATGAAGCTGATCAGCCGCAGATAGGGGGCGTAGATCAGTATATAGGTATTCAGGATCCAGGCGCACAGGGCGGTGATCAGCAGCACGAAGGTGGTGGCCAGCCCCAGCCGGAACGCCGTCTCCAGCCGTCCCGACACGCCGAGGAACGGGCATAGACCAAGAAAATAGGCGAGCACGAAGTTGTTGACCAGCAAAGCGCTGATGAAGATCCAGATCAGGTCGTTCATGGCTCTTCCGTCTCAGCGGCTGCCACCTGCTCCAGGAAGGCCGCCTTACGGGCGGTCATCCAGTTAAAGAACAGCAGAATCAGCCCCAGAGTGAGGAAGCCACCGGGGGGCAGGATCATGATCACCCAGGGCTCGAAGCTGTCGCCGAACAGGGGGATGTTGAACAGGGAACCGTTGCCCAGGATCTCGCGCACACCGCCCAGGGCCAGCAGGGCTACCATGAAACCGGAGGCCATGCCGATGGCATCCAACACCGCAAAGCGGACGCTGTGGCGAGAGGCGAAGGCCTCCTGTCTCCCCAGGATCATGCAGTTGGCCACGATCAGGGGAATGAAGGCTCCCAGTTCCTTGTGCACCTTGGGCATCAGCGCCAGCAGGGTGTAGTCGGCCACGGTGACGAAGGTGGCGATGATAATGACGTAGAGGGAGATCCGCACCTGCTTGGGGATCCAGTTCTTCATCGCCGCTACCAGGAAGCTGGAGCCGACCAGCACGAACAGGGTGGCGCCGCCCATGACCACGGCGTTGATGGCGGAATTGGTCACCGCCAGCATCGGGCACATCCCCAGCACCTGCACGAACACGGGGTTGTCGCGCCAGATACCCTTGATGAACTCCTGGTAGGCATCCAGGTCTTTTTCAGTGCTCATAACGTCTCGCCTCGAATCGGCGTTTGTGGCAGTCCGTTCATTCTCTTTGGAACACAGAGCACGCAGAGGAGCGCAGAGGGCACAGAGATGAAACTGGCTGACGGTAGCGTGTCGCTCCTGCTGATGCCTGTTGCAGATCGCTGGTTTCCGCTGCTCATTCTCTGCGATCTCCGCGGATCTTTTTATCCTCTGTGTCCTTTTTCTTTGCCTCGCCTGCAGCCGCATAGGCGGGCTCGTTGCCGGCCGGCGGTAGTCGTTCCTCCCAGCGGGTGCGGGTCTGGTTGATGATACGCACTACCGCCTTGGATGAGATGGTGGCGCCGGTGATGGCATCGATTTCATTGGGGGCCGACTTGGTCCCTTTTTTCATGGTGACGATCTGCGGGTCCACCGATAGGTGGTCGAAGTTGGCCACGAACTCGGCGTCTTTGTAGATCTTGTCACCCAGCCCCGGTGTCTCGCGGCTGTCCAGAATCGCCATACCGACAATACGCCGCTGGTCAGGAAGATAGCCATAGAGCAGCTTGATGGTGTCCTGAAATCCGGGGCCCTCACCCGGGATGGCGTAACCGATGAAGCGGTTTGCCTTGCCATAACCGGCGTAGAGGGTGTTGTCGTCTGCTCTCCCCGTATGGGTGATGAGCATTCCGTTGTCATAGCGCAGGGCCTGCATTCGCCGCACGCCCGGCAGCACCTGAAATACCGCCTCGCGCAGTTCCCGTGCCTTGTTGGCGGTGATGGTGGGCAGGGTGGCCTCGTAGATGCTGATGATGATCAGCCCGGAGAGAAATCCGGCCAGGGCCAGGGCCAGCACCAGGCGGGTACTGCCCGGTTCCCGTGGCCGCTGCATCTCCATACAGGTGCTCATTTCTGTTTTATCCCCCGGCCGAACACCCGGGGCTGGGTGTAACGATCGATCAGGGGGGTGGCCGCATTCATCAGCAGGATAGCGTACATCATCCCCTCGGGCAGCCCGCCGAAGGCCCGGATCAGCACCACCAGGAGCCCGATACCGGCGCCGAAGATCCAGGCGCCCCGCGGAGTGGTGGGCGAGGTGACCGGATCGGTGGCCATGTAGATCGCCCCCAGCAGCATGCCGCCAGAGAACAGGGTGAACAGGGGGTCTGGAAAATGCTCCCCGTTGACCAGGAACAGGATCAGGGAAAACAGCGCGGCAGAGCCGAGGATCGCGGTGGGGATACGCCAGTCCAGATCGCGGCGCAGCCACAGCCACAGGCCGCCGAGGATCAGCAGCAGGCCGCTGGTCTCGCCCAGGGAGCCGGCGGTGTTGCCCAACAGCAGGCGGCTGAAATCGGTCCCCTGCTGCTGGAATTTCATCAGTCCCAGGGGGGTGGCGGCTGATAGGGCATCATATTCCGGCGACTGGAACGGCAGGGCCAGCAGGCTGCCCTGGATGCCGAAGAACCCCTCTGGCCCACCGGCGGCCGACCAGGTGGTCATTGCGATGGGGAAGGTGCCGAGCAGAAAGGCGCGTCCCACCAGCGCCGGATTGAACAGGTTGCTCCCGAGGCCGCCCCAGATCACCTTGCCCAGACCGATGGCCACCACTCCGCCGAGAAAGGCCATCCACAGGGGCGGGCCGGGCGGCAGGGTCAAACCCAGCAACAGGCCGGTGAGGGCCGCGCTGTTGTCGCCCAGGGCAGCCCGCCGCCGCGCAGGTGAAGTGAATACCCACTCCGCCCCCACGGCACCAAGCATAACGGCTGCCAGCAGTAGAACGGCACCAAAGCCGAAGTACCAGAAGGCGGCGAGCACGGCCGGCAGCAGCGCATACCAGACATCGCGCATGGCCTGGGGGGTGGTCATGCCCTGGCGCAGCATGGGGGCGGACTGGAGCAGCAGATGGGGGTCTTTATTCGGCATGGTCAGTTTTTCATATGCCGCAGGTTGTCCTTGGCGGTACGGATCAGCTGTACGATAGGGATGCTGGAGGGGCAGGCGAAGGTGCAGGCACCGCACTCCACGCAGTCCATTACCCGGTAGCGGTCGTTCATCTCCTGAAACAGCCGTGCCTTGCCCAGCCGCGCCAGGCGCGACGGGTTGAGAAAATAGGGGCAGGCCTCCAGGCAGCGGCCGCAGCGGATGCAGGGATACTCCTTCGGGCGGGCCGTTTCCTGTTCGGTGAAGGCGAGGATACCCGAGGTGCCCTTCAGCACCGGCACGTCGAGGCTCGCCAGGGGGCTGCCCATCATCGGGCCGCCCATGATCACCTCCCGGGTCTCTTCTTTGAGGCCGTTGCAGAAGCGCAGCACGTCCCGCACCGGGGTGCCCAGGGGCACGATCAGGTTGGCCGGGTAGTTAGCGCCAGGTCCAGATACGGTGACCACCCGTTCGATCAGGGGCATGCCCCGCTCGAACCAGTCGGCGATGGCCACCAGGGTGCCCACGTTATTGACCGCTATCCCTAAGTCCCGGGGTAGCTGCCCGGCTGGTACCTCGCGGTCGTAGATCGCCTTGATCAGCATCTTTTCCGCCCCCTGGGGGTATTTCACCGGCAGGGAGATCACGCTCACCGGGCCGTTGGGGTCGAGGTGCCGCTCCAGCTCGCGGATGGCGTCCTGCTTGTTCGCCTCGACGCCGATGGCGGCCCGCTCCGCCCCCAGTTTGCGGCGCAGGATCTCGATCCCACGCAGCAGCGCTTCCGGGCGCTCTATCATCAGGCGGTGGTCGTTGGTCAGGTAGGGTTCGCACTCGGCGCCGTTGACCAGCAGATCGTTAATCTGCTGGCCCTCGGGGATGGCATATTTCACATGCGCCGGGAAGGCCGCACCGCCCATGCCGACGATGCCGGCCTGCTGCACCTCGGCGATGAATTCATTGATACTGAGAGATTCCCACTGGCGTGGTGGCTGTGGTGGCAGCTGCTGAGTGGCATAAGGATCGGCCTCGATCTCGATCGCCGCTTTGAAGCTGCCGTCGATATAGCGGTGCGGGGCGATGCCCCGTATCCGGCCGGTGACCGGGCTGTGCAGGCAGGTGGAGACGAAGGCGCCGGCCTCGGCGATCAACTGGCCGCGCAGCACCCGCTGGCCGGCCTTCACCAACGGTTTTGCCGGCGCTCCGATGTGCTGTCCCAGCGGCATCAGGTAGCGCTCACCAAACGGCACCCGCTGGATCGGCCGATCCGCCGTCTGCTCCTTGCGGCCGTCCGGGTGGACGCCGTGGGAGAAGGAGCGTTCGAAGATGCTCAGCAGGGACATGGGCGGGGGGCCTCGCTGTTGCGACCAGGGGCCGAGGGCCGAGGGCCGAGGGCCAAGGATAGAGAGCGGTGGGTTGGCGGCGCTACCTTGGCCAGGTCCACTGGTGCCGGTGCCCAATGACTCACGCACATCCTATCTGTACCCCGCCAATGTCAGCAGGCGCTCGCGGATCTGACAGGCGATCTCGCTCTGCAGGCCGGCCTGCAGTTCCTTCATGCGCCGTTCATATTCCGCTTTCAGGGCGGCGATCTCGGCCGCCCGTTCGCTGGCGACCCGCTGCTCTGCCTCCTGTTGCACCCGCTCAGTGAACGGGGTGACCAGGCCGGCCAGCTCCTGCAGGGTGCACCAGATATGGCCCAGGCGCTCGGCCTGCCGCAGGGCGTCCGTTGATACCCTGAGCCGGACCCCGGCATCTCCTGGCAGAGTGATTACGGGTGTCTTGTTGCCCCGGTCCGTCGCTGCCAGGTTCAGCCAGTCGGCTACCGGCAGCGTCGCAGCGGCGTCATCCGGGAGCGCCGCAAAGTGGCCAGCGAAGCGTCGTTCCGTGAGCATCCAGTGCAGCGGTGTGAGGGGTGTGCCGTCATCGCCCGACACCCATATATCGTGCTGCTGCGGGTTGCCAGCGAGGCTGATGCGGCTGCCGAACACACCTTCATCCCCGGGGTGATAGCGCAGCAGGGGGAAGGCGCGGCTGGCCAGCGCCAGCCTGCTCTGTTGCAGCGTACGATCGGTGTTGAACCCATGGCGCCCCGGGCTCGGGGCATGCAGCCGGATCAGGGCAGGGCCGGCGAAGCTGAGGGCCTCTCGCAGGCACTGCCGGTAGTGCCCGGGTTCGGCAATGGCACACTGGGCCACATAGGCGTTGCGCTGAGCCATCGCCATCAGCGTCAGGTCGGTACGCGGGTCGTCGCTGGTCGCCTGCATACCCTCGGTCAAGTCATGATTGTCCAGCCCCAGATCCAGGCTGCTCAGCAGCAGCACCTTGAGCGGCAGGCCGGCATTCAGCAGCCAGGCGATCTGCGCCAGGCCGCGCCCCCCCAGTTCCTGTTCGCTGCCAACCAGGATCAGCGGTGGGCAGAGGCGTTTCTCCTCAGCATCCAGCGCCTCCCAATGGGGCTGCCGCGCTGCCGGCAGGTCTTTTCCCGCCAGTAGCAATCGGGCCCGATGGGCCAGATCCAGAGTGACAGCCATCGCTGTCACCTGGCCCTGCAGCAGGCCGATGGCCATCTGTCCCCCATCGCCGGTCATATCCAGACTGACCGGGGCGTGGAACGGGTTATTGGGAAACAGCGCTGCCCATTCCGCCACGCTGCCCGGTGCCAGCGCCAGGCCAAAGCGGGCGCGGCCCAGCCCGTAGTCGCCCTGGTTCATCTGCCAGTGGGCGCGTTTCAGGTCGCGGGCCAGTTCGATCAGACTGCCGAGGCGCCTGGCGTCGATGGCACGCGCTGCCGCCGTGGATCCCCGGGTCAGGTTCGACAGGTCGATCTGCCGGCTGCCCCGGCTGTCTATATTCTGCAGCAGGGTATCCAGGTCATCGGTTGGCAGGGCATCGGCGAGGGTGTCACGGATGCGGCTGGCGACCTGCTCCTGCAGCGCCGCCAGCTCTGCGCTGAAGCGGCTGAGCAGCGGCTGCTGCTGGTACTCGGTGGTGGCCAGTGCCATGCGCAGGGCGATCTTCTCTCCCGAACCGGCCTCTGCTGCATCGCCGCCGGCCAGCGCCATGGCGCAGTGGCGGGACATCAACAGGGTCGACAGGCCGTTCATGGCGCCATCGCTGCTCAAGCGTTCGATGGTCGCTGACGGGGTATCCGGCAGCGCCTCCCAGATTTGCCAGAGGCGGCGGGCTGAACCGAGAATTTCAGGACTCTGCGGCTGTGCCTCCAGGGCATCCGCGTCGCAGCTGGCAATGCACAGGCCACAGCCCTTGCAGGTACCTGGATTGATCACCAGAGACAGCAGCTCTCCGCCATCCTTCTGGTGTTTTTCAGCATCCGTGAAAAGGACCTCGGTGATCGCCAGGGGCAGCGGCCCAATCTGTTTGATTACGGCCTCCAGCGCCGTTTCGATCGCCTCCCGGCGGGCGTCGGGAAGCGCTGACTTCTGCAGTAGCCATTGCCACGCCTGTAACAGCAGCTGGCCGGCCTGGTGGACATCGATTCCATCGTTGCGCCCCATGGCGCTGATGCGTGCTGCCAGCTTGCCAGCGACTTGGCGCAGGGCATCGGCCCCGGCCTGACGGATGCCGCTGTCCAACAGGGCGGCGGGGGTGAGGGTGGTGACGCCAATAGCGCTGTCCGGGCAGGCTGCCCAGCAGGCACCGCAACCGGTGCAGTGCTTCGCCTGGAACAGGGGCAGGGTGCGGCGCAGCGGGCTCAGATCCCGGAAGGTGCTGCTCAGGGGAGGCACGATGCCGGTGGTCAGAAAGGGGTCGGCAGTAAGATCATCCTGTTCGCCATCGCGGTAGAGGATGCCGATCTGGTCCCAGAAGCGGGGCAGGCTGAACAGGGTCTCATCGTGTCCACCCAGCTGGCGTACCGCCTCGGGCACCTGGTCCAGCCACGGGCCGCCGGCACCGGTAGCGGTGGCCAGGGTGAAGCGCCCGACCTGTTCCAGTCCGGCGCCGAAGGCCGCTGTCAGGGTTTCCCGGTCGTTGCCGTCAAGTCCTTCCAGTCCCTGCTCCCAGGCTGACTGAATATGCCGCCGGGCCTGTTGCAGCAGGCCCAGTTCCAGCATCGCCCCGAACAGGCCGCCGAGGCGATAGGCATCCTGCCGTTCGGCTTCGGTGGGTCCCGTTTCGCCGGGAGCGGGCCCGGCCCGATCAGCCGGGGGCAGGCGAAACAGGGTCAGTAAGCGCTGCTTTATCAGGGTCTGCAGGGTGGCATCCCAGTCGCTGCCGACGGTTGTCGAATCATCGACCCCACAGATCAACAGGCCGGAGCCTCGGCGCAGATCCTGCAGCAGATGAGGCGGCAGCGGGTCGTTGCCGGCGAACAGGGCCATGTCCAGTCCAGGGTCGTCGATGGTTGCCAGTGGCAGCCCGTCTCCCGTGTGGATCAGCCGCTCGCTGAGCCAGCCGCCCCAATCCGCCCAGGCCAGGTCCGGACGGCTGCGCACCCGGCCGCCGGTCAGCCGCTGCAGCAGTCCGGCGCAGTCCGCCAGGATTCCACCGGCGTCATGGACCGGTCGATGATGCAGCGCCAGGCTGAGGTTGCCGTCGAGCCGCTCGCCAGGGGCCTCCAGGGTTGACCTCAGGCCCAGCTTTTCGATGCCGGGGTAGGCGCGACGGATCTGGTCAAGCAGCACCTGGCGCTTGGGATGGCAGCTGTCACTGTTGTAAAAATTGATACCCAGGTAGCGGTGTGGGGCGGTCTCTTGCGGCAGGTTGCGGCAGAATTCGAGCAAGTCGCCAGCCTGCAGGGGCAGGCCGGCGATGCCATAGATGGCTGAAAACAGGCGTGGCAGCTGCTGCTCGTCCAGTGCCGGCAGCTCCGGGTGTGGTGGATTCGCGCTGTGGCGGCGGTTTTCCAGAGCCATCGCCGTGGCGGCGCGGACCTCGCGCAGCAGCGCCGGATCCCCGGCCAGCGGGTTGTCCTGGCGTTCCAGCACCACCAGCCGGTGTTTGCCTTTGAGCTGCTCCAGAAACGGCTTCATCGGAAACGGGCGCAGGCTGTGAATGCCGAGCACGCCGGCCTTGATCTTGTCTGTCTGACGCAGCCGGTCGGCCAGCGCCCGGGACGGCTCCAGGGCGCTCCCCTGCACCAGCAGAAGTAACTGCGCATCGCCCGTTCGGTGGCTGGAGAGGGGGTGATGGCTGCGTCCGCTGAGACGCTGATACTCGGTCAGGGCCTGCTGCAGCATCTCCGGCACCGGGTCGTCGATAAATGGGCGATTGCCGGCGGACCCGAGGGCGATGGGTTCCGCGGCCTGCAGCGAGCCCAGCAACAGCGGCCGGTCCAGGTCGTGCCAGCGGGGCAGCCGGCGGCGCTGTTCTCCGAACAGCAACTGCTGGGCCGGCCCAGGGCAGGTCAGCAGGTCACCCGGCGCGCCCAGGTATTTGAGGACCAGCGCCGGGTCGGGGAGCCGAAGCTCCTGCAGCGAGCGGGCGGTGCCCTCCCCGTCCATGGCCACCACCACGGGCAGCAGCGCGGTCTCGGCCACGCGGCGGGCGATCAAGGTGAAGTCGACAGCCTGCTGGACGTTGTCTGCATGCAGCACCAAGGCCCCTGATTCCGCTGCCAGATGCAACGCCTGATGATCACTGCCCTGACTCATGCCCTGTGCCGGAAGGGCCTGATTGTCGAGATGTACCACCAGCGGCAGGTGACGGGCCGCCGCATTGGCAAGTTGGTCCTGCGTAGCCGCCAGATCCGGGCCGCTCAGAAACAGGGCGCTGCGCAGACCCGCCATGGTCTGCCCCATGGCCATGGCCATGGCGCCCCTCGGACCCTCAGCCTGCAGGGTCTGGGGACGGATGCCGAAGCCGTTGACGGGGATGAGCCGCAGCGCCTGCTGCCAGGCCGGCTCGGCCCCGCTGCTCGAGGTGGCGCCGCTCAATGCCGCCGCATCGGCAAGGGTCGCCTCGGTAAGGGCCACCGCGCTGTTACCGTCCAGCACCTGGTCCGCGTCGGATGACAGGTGTTTACCGCCGGGAACCCCGAACAGGCGGCGATAGAGACGGATGGCAATTTCATTGATCATGAACGATATCCTGCTGCCTGGGCTGTTGGTCGCTGAACTGGACCCCATCCAGCCAGTGGATGGCGCCGGTGGGGCAGCGGCGGGTTGCACTATCGCTTACCGGCAGGCCGGAGGCGTAGTCGATGTGTGGCAGATTGTCGAGCATCTCAATCAACCCGGGCGCGGCGTCTGCGGCGCAGCGGCCGCAGGCATCGCAGGCCACGCTGCAGAGGGCCATCGCGGCATCACCATCCAGCGGCGTGTTGCATTGCACGAACAGCTTCTGGCTTATGGGTGCCACCTCGAACAGGTCCTTGGGGCAGGCTTCCACGCAGTCGTTGCAGGCGGTGCAGTTTTCCGTGTCCACCCGGGGCAGGCCGTTGGCGTTCATCTGGATCACATCGAAGGTACAGGCGATGGCGCAGTCCCCCAGCCCCAGGCAGCCCCAGGAACAGCCTTTGCCACCGCCGGAGACCAACGCTGCTGCCCGGCAGCTCTCGAATCCCTGGTATTCGGCAATCTGGAACGCCTGCCCCTGACCCCCGGCACAATGCAGTCTAGCCACCCGCTTCTCCTGCTCGCCCGCATCCACCCCGAGGAAATCGGCGATCGCCTCGATGGTGCCGGCATCGGCCACCGTACAGCCACTGGGCTGTACCTCGCCCTTTACCAGGGCCGCGGCAAAGGGCATGCAGCCGGGCTCACCGCAGGCGCCGCAGTTGGTTCCGGGCAGCAACTCTTCGGTCTGCTCCAGGCGTGGATCTTCCTCTACCTTGAGCAGCTTGTAGGCCACCGCCAGGATGAGCCCAAAGAACAACCCCAGCCCGGTCATGATGGCGGGGGCGGTTAGAAAAGAGTTGAGATCCGACAAGCAGTTAAACCTCTTTAAACTGTGAGGGCCAAGGGTGGCATGGAATGAGTCCAACTCCCGTTGCTATGGAGTCGTCCCCTCGGCCCTGTTTTTCCTCGGTACTTACTAGGCCCTCGGCCCTGTTTTTCCTCGGCCCTTAATTAAATACCGCCGCCCTCTCCAGCAACTCTTCGACCCCGGGCTCGTCCAGATTCAGCGGCTTCCCTGGGTGAATGCATTTGGAGGGACAGATCTCCGCCGCCTCTATCATCTGGGCATAGGTGCCGGCACGGCTATCGCCGAAGACGGCCTGGTTGTTTTCGTTGTACACGAACATAATTGGATTGATCACCAGGCAGTCGTTGCAGCTGGTGCAGAGCGGGCTGTCGATCCAGGGATCATCGAAGCCCTCGTCCTCTTCTTCCGCCGGCGTCTCCGATGCTCCTGCTTCATCCTCCTTTGGCGCTACAGTGGAGGGTGGGCTCGGAGTTGGCGCAGCTAAGGGCGCCCGTGGCGCGCCAGAGGTGAAGTCCATGCCCATCAGCATATCAGTGAGGCGCCCCATCACTTCGCCGGCCGCCTCGGCTCTGGCTTGGGTCAGTCCAGCCTCGTGCGCTGCCTGCAACTGGACGATGCGCGACTCCGCCTCGGCGTCGCTCTCTTCCCGTGCCTGGGCCACCGCCTGCTCTACATAGCGATTGCGCACTCCTGCCATCTCCTGCAGGGCGTGCCAGAAGTTGAGCCGGTCACGGCAGGCGTGGACCAGGGTGCGGCTGACCACCAGCTGCTGCAGGGTGCCGTACTTATCCACCCCCCAGACGAATGGGAGATACTGGGGCGCCTCTTTTCCGGGCAGGGCCAGATAGTCGGCAATCGGGATCAGATCATCCGATTCGCAGACTGCGGGAACCTGGGCGAAATGGCCGTACAAGCGCGGCATCAGCAAGGCGTAGTCGGCGAAGGTGAAGGCCACTTCGATCTCCATGCTTGTACCACCATCGTCCTGATAGCGGAACGGGTGC
>Ga0190284_1000671_pt1 | contig 18037 bp, 16 predicted proteins | sample 48691812_MG_FD_161668 | JGI IMG/M metagenome (GOLD analysis project Ga0190284, IMG submission 161668) | Hydrothermal vent microbial mat bacterial communities from Southern Trench, Guaymas Basin, Mexico - 4869-18-1-2_MG | ecosystem: Environmental > Aquatic > Marine > Hydrothermal vents >...
CAGTATAACTATACCTAAACTCCAGCTCCGGGGCTGACTCACTGGCGATGTTCCCAAAACTGTCGTATTTGATATGGTTAGCTATCACAGCGGTTGAACCATCCAACTCGACGACATCTCGCACCGAGCCTTGATGATCAGCCAGCGCCCAGTAAACCCCGTGCGTGGGGTCGTCGATATATTCATCAGCAAGAATTTGATCCGTGCCCGGCCCATGGAGATAGCGCATAGAACAGCATCGTGGTTGCAAACGCCGCAAGCACGGCACCCCAAAATTAATCTTTCTGTCAAATAACATAACCACGCCACCTGCCTTTCCCCCAAACTTCAAGTTCAGCGCGAAATGGTGGAAGCCAGGGAAGCATCCCAATGTATTTTCCGCATGTCAGACACTTAGGGGCTATTCCCCTTCTAGCCGAATCTTCCTTTAGAAAATCCGTAACAGCGTTTTTTCTATCATCAACATCGGAATTTAATAAGACATAGAATTTGTTCATTGGCCAGTTCCGCCATAACGATTGACTCTTGTATTTTTCAGGAGAGAAGCAGGATTTTCAGCCCACCCCTTCACTTTTCATAGGCATCACCAATCAGATCAGTTAGTGTGTGTTTGAGATCTTCGATTTCATCCTGTGCTTCCGGTCCTGGAACGCCATCAAGATGGGCAATAGCGGCTTCGACAGCAGGAGCCAATTCTCGGATACGTCTTTCTCCAGCCAGGAACGCTGCATCGTAGCGGTGCCTGCTATCATCCGACACGAACCATTCCGCAAGAAGTGGGTGTATCTCTGCTCGCTGTTCTATAGACAGACTGTCGTAAAATTCCAGAATACCAAATGCTACAGATTGGCTGTCATGTAAAGATTTGGCTCTTGCCTCAAGCTGTTGATATATACTTAACCATGTTTCACGCGTATTTTGCATGTCCATCATAATCCTGGTACCTCCAAATACTTGCTGGGAATCTTGTATGGAAACTGCATCTCGTATCCGCCTCCTGGCATCGTATAGGCACGCCCAGTGATAGGGTCTTTTACAATATTTGACACTCGTGTTGGCGATGGGATTTTGTAACCCGCATTACGCATCGCCCCAAGGTTAATTCGTATTCGCATATTTGGTGCTGGACGCATTGGATTGAGCGATAGCTCAAGTTTGGCCTGCAAGCCAGTTAATTTGTCCGAGGGGGTTGCATAAGACCCCGGACGAAGACCTCTGCTATTGATCGATTTTGCCCACTGCGAAGAGGTGTAATGGTATGCATTATCCAGTTGCTCAGCAATTCTCTTTGGAGTCCTCGTCCATTTCACACCGGACAGGCGGGCTAGGCCCAGGGCTGAGCCTATCTCAAATGTGCTCTCGCCAAAACTGATTGTATTTTGGACACTATAACCGTTTACGCCGATGTCGGCAATATTCGAACCCACTTTCCCGGCTATTGGAATGTTTCGGAGAACAGACTCGGCGACAAAAGTCGAGGAGGCAACCAAGCCGGCACTGCTATGTTCGCGCCCAACAGCCTGGCCATATCGGCCCAGCGAACGACCCACCGCGTTCAGCGAGTTCGCTGCGTAATTAACCGTCGGAGCGTTGGTTGCGTATCCCGGGTCGCCGGTGATCCCCCACATCGCCAGCCCGCCGGTAGTAACAGCCGCGTCGTATGCCCCCGATACGGTATACGCAGCCAGCTTTGCCGCCCCCGTTGCCATGCCGACCGCCGACTTGCCAACCCCATACATGAACCCCTCAATGTGTCCCATGTCTCTCGGGGTATAGCTATATTGCGAGTCGTATCTGGCAGTGGAGGCGATTCTTTCCGGCTCGCTCATGCTGAAGTAGGTATCCGCAGCTTGATCCCGAGACATGTTACGCTCCACCAATTTTCTTGCCATAAATAGGGGAACATACCCTATTTCTCAACAGCCTTCTTTTTGCAGATACACTTCGGCAAAGCAAGCCAGAGAAGAATATAAAAAATGCAAAACAAAAAAGCTGACACTGTGTGCTCTGGCGACGGGAGAAACGGAGTATCCCGAGTAAGTATAATTAATGCAAGCCAGTCCAATCGGAGTAGGCCAGTCGTAAGGATACAGACACGAATTAAGTCGGTCCATTTTGGCATAACGGACACAAGATTGCTAGCAAATATAACAAGGGCCATTACACCAAGGTATGCAAACTCCAGTAATACAAAAACCTCGCCACCACTCACGCCCCCTTTGTTAAACAGATCATCGAGGCAGTTATATAATCCGTACATATTGACCAGGCTGACCAAGGCACTAATTACCAGCCGACAATGCCAAGTTATTCGGAACATGACTTGCCTCGAATCATTGATATACCGCAATTATGCATATGAATCCTTTCCACAGTACCTATATTCAATCTGGTAACGAACATAATATTGATTTACTTTCTGTTTGCTCCTCCCATATTACTATTGATAATTATCGGTGAGCCAATATTTACATGGAGCACATTAGTTGGAAGCTTACCTTCAGGCATGGTAGTTGTCCACATTTCCTGCCAGCCTGCTTTAATGTAGTAGGGTTTCCCTACAGGCATTAGCCAATTCAGATGCTTACTGTGAAAATCATAAACATCCACTACATTCACCGTAGTATATAGATGGTAGTTTAACACATCCTTTCCCTGCTTGTTTTTGTTCACTCCATATATTCCGTTTACATGGAGCGTCGGATGCACTGATCCAACAATATAGCCCAATCCTGATGCTGATTGCGAAGTGCGGCTATCAGTCACTCCGTTTGGATCGAGCTTAACTTCTCTCCGCAGCATTTCTGTTACATCGCCACCCCTGGGCCTATAGACTTTGGAGAAAGTACCAAATCGCTTTCCGCTTTGTTGACGCTCAATTTGCAAGTCTGACAAAACCACATTTTTCCAAATATTTTCATCTAAATGCTGCCGGAGTTCTTTGTCCTTTGCCAGCCATTTGGTGAACTGATCGCCCGCTCCCCATTCTATCGTCTCGCCTGATCCATCCAGAAAATGCTTCAAATAGGATACAGGATTCCGTTCTGGGTGAAGTTCTTGAACGAGTCGCGTGGCGGCTGATTCTTTGCCTATCCGTGATCTGGTCGTTTGGCGTACATCCGGAAGGTGTATCATTTCATGGGAAGAGTCGTTGGCTATGGATGAAGCAGTATTTGATGCGTTATTCCACACACTCGCTGCTTGGGATTTTACGCCATTCCAAATATTGTTTGCGACGGATGTTACATTGTTCCATGTTGATGTGGCCATGGATTTTATTCCTTCCCAGCACATTCCTGACGGGTCGGTTAGGGTCATTGGGGTGTTGCCTACATAGCGGTAGAAGTTGGCGTCGCCGGCTGCGAAGGTCAGTGGATCTTCGCCGATGAATCGAGCTGTGGCGGCGTCGTAGTATCTGGCTCGGTAATAGTATAGGCCCGTCTCGGCGTCGAACTCTCGGCCGGTGTAACTGTACCGAAACTCTGCCCCCGGGGCTGACTGGCTGGCGATGTTTCCGAAACTGTCGTATTTGATGTGATTAGCTACCACAGCATCCCGTTCAACAAGGTTCAATATTGACTTATTGATCCTCCAATAGCGTATTTCGCGGCTTAATACTCGATTCCGCTGCAATTTTTTTCATTGCCTTACCTATTCTATAGGTTTCTCCAAGAAAAAATGATTCGGGCAGAATCGTTTTTTTTGCTGGAGCAATAATGAAAATCTGTTTATTGTCGGGACCAAGCACTTCCGTTTTTGTTACTGTAATCGATGCAGGTCCGATCCCAAAAGTAATTTTGAATCTAGTAACATCGTTAATTTCTCTCGCACCCTGATACATACTCTGAAACTCGATTTTTTTCGAATATATACCCCGGTGGTATTTTTTTGAAGGTTCTATGAGCTTCGCAGCAACAAGATCGTTCCAGCCTGCCGGTAATCTTCCATTGTTTAATTTGGCATAATAGATGAGTACTCCTGCAAGATTTTTTACATCCATCATTTCATGTGTAGCTAACGATTTCCTGTTACCACACCGAATATACTGAAGAAAACAAACGCAGCATATCAGTAACGCCAAGATGATTATGACTATATGTTTTTTTCTATTCATCGCCAATTGTTCTTTCAACTGTTTGCGGAAAAATCAACAAAATACGGAATTATTCTTCATTTGTCGCTCGTTCCTCAAGAATTGCGTGATAGAATTGGTCATTCGCAAAATGTCTACAGTCATGATAGAGAAAACCATAGAAACTACGCTTTCCGTCAAGGGATTGCCAGTATTTCATAAGTCTCAAAGCGGTTAAGCCGCTTACCGCCGTAATCTTGATGGCTTTTGGTTTTTCGCTTTCGACAAAAAAATTATCTCCCGATTTTTGGTAAGAGAGATAGCCGTTTCGTGAATACAGTGCTTTGGTATCATAAAGTGCCTTGTCTCCAACCTTACCCTTGCCCTTAGATGGCATTAAGTGAATAGTATGATTGTTTCCATCTGGGCCCCATAAGGAGACGACTTCGTGTCCTGGGCCCGTTGTAGATTTCCAAAGTGTTACTGGATAACGAGCATTGGGATCATAATAATTGTTGCTTGTGTAGCCTGTCAAAGTTCCAGCCAATTCTGTTCCCTGCGAATCAGCCCCTTGATTGGATAGACTGGAAGCCCCAAAGCTGCCAACCGGGACCATTGACGAATTGAGGTCATAGATGGATGTGTCATTGAATAAATCTTGAGGAATAGGCATGCTATAGGCCCAGTTGCGAACATATTCTTCCGAGGATGAAAAAGTATTGGTAAATGACGACGAGGAAAAGCTGCCCGAGCCGAAATCAGATGAGTTCGATGTCGATAAGTAGCTGGAGTTAGAGTAGTTTGATGCGTTATTCCACACACTCGCTACTTGGGATTTTACGCCATTCCAAATATTGTTTGCGACGGATGTTACACTGTTCCATGTTGATGTGGCCATGGATTTTATTCCTTCCCAGCATAGGCCTGACGGGTCGGTTAGGGTCATTGGGGTGTTGCCTACATAGCGGTAGAAGTTGGCGTCGCCGGCTGCGAAGGTCAGCGGGTCTTCGCCGATGAAGCGAGCTGTGGCGGCGTCGTAGTATCTGGCTCGGTAATAGTATAGGCCTGTCTCGGCGTCGAACTCTCGGCCGGTGTAACTATACCGAAACTCTGCCCCCGGGGCTGACTGGCTGGCGATGTTCCCAAAACTGTCGTATTTGATATGGTTACCTATCACAGCGGTTGAACCATCCAACTCGACGACATCTCGCACCGAGCCTTGATGATCAGCCAACGCCCAGTAAACCCCGTGCGTGGGGTCGTCGATATATTCATCAGCAAGAATTTGATCTGTGCCCGGCCCATGGAGATAGCGGTGGGTGAGGTCGTAGGACTGGCCTGCTTTTTCAAACTCGGCGACGATGTCCTCGCCGTCGTAGATAAAGTGTGTGGAGGCGGCCTGCTCTGGCCCGGGGCCGTCGGCGTCTACGGATTTGATGATCCGGTTGTTGAAGACATCGTAGGTGTATTGAACTTGTTGCGTTACGAGGCCTGCGCTATCTTTGTTGACGACGCCGATTAGCCTGTTGCGATGGTCCCACTGATATTCGACGATTTTGTCGTCGGCGGGGTCGGCTGATATTCGCGTGCGGGTTAGCAGGTTGCCCTCGTCGTCGTAGGTATAGTCGAATGTGCCATCGGATGTCAGGCGGTTGGCTGCGGCGGTGTCGTAGTCTGCGCCGCTACGATTACCGGCTGCGTCGTAGGCGTAGGCTTCGTCGGCTTGGTAGCTGTGGTCGGCGCCGGTTAGCTGGTCGGTGGCGTCGTGGGCATAGGTTGTCGTGCCGTCGGTGGATATCATTTGTGTCATCCGCCCGGCTGAGCGTTGTTGATAGCCTCGGCGACTTTCTCTGCCAGCTGATCCATATCTTTCGTCCATACGGTTTTTAGCTCTTGCGGCGTGATCTTTTTGTCTTCCATGACTTGCTCCTAAAACAGGGTTGATGTAAGTGTTGCAAGTCATTGTAAACAAGGGACTAGCGTCACGCCAGAAAAAATGTCACTCACATTGGATAAATAGAAGCTATTGATGCTTGAATTACAAACTTAAACAATCGGTACTCCGCTGATATATCGCAAAAGCGCGTATGATATTGACAGCCCGGCCAATACCGGCCTGGAAGCCGCTTTGGCCGTCACTCAAGCCAGTTAAGTTGATTATTCAAGGTTCAATAAAAATTCGCAGTTGCCCCGCGGCTGGACCTCTGGTTTCTTGACGGCTGGGCTTCAGATCCATCGCGCCAGTATTATCAGCCCGATGAATATCAGGGGGAATATTATGCGGCACAACTTGTCTATCCGCCGAGCCAGGGCCAATCGTTCGCCCTGGGCCAGCAAACTGGTTATCACGACCTGTAGGAACGCCATAAACACCAGAATCGTACCGCCAATGGTCAACATGTCCAGCCGGGTGAGGTAAGGCAGGGGCGGAAGCATAGCTGCCAAGGTGAATCTGAATGCTATCAGGGTCAGTACCGTACTGCTGGCGATGGCGAATTGCATCTCGGCTCGACGGGGGTCCACCCAAAAGGGCACCCACGACATCATGACTATCAGTATCAGCGGCATCGCAGCTTGCCAGATAAAATATATCGAATGGCGCCTGGCGGTAAACTCGAATGCGAAACCCGGCGCCTGAAGCAGGGCTGAGAGGCGGTAGGGTTTTACTTCCGCCCGATAACTCACTATGCCCCAGTCCGGCAGCGAGAGCACCTTGGCCATTCCGCCGCCGACCAGGCCGCCCGGAAAGGCTCCGGGGGTCAACTCGACGTCCCTCGGATCTATCCCAGTCAGTGCGAAGTGGATGCTGAACTCCTGAGTGTCCAGGGGGAAGTCCCGCAATCTGAGCCGCTGGGACAACGGCCCGACATACTGCTGGCGGAAGGTTACCGTGCCGTCGGGCTCGATCATTGCGATTCTCGGCAGGGGCATCCGCAGCCGAGCCTGGCGATTGGTCAACAGTATCTCCGGATGCCAGATACTATCCAGGGCGACTATTCGCTTACCGGGACCCGGATGGGCAAGACGCGAGTCTTTCCATCGTAGCAGTACCACGGCGTTTATCTTGAAGTTCTGCTCCTGGCCATTGATCTCGTCAATGTCCATCAGATATACGCCGAAGTCGATTTTCAGAGGCTTTTGGTGGTTGCCGGGCCGCGAGAGCACCGGCCCTTTCTCCCCGGCCAACGCCGGGCCGGCCACGAACACGACGGACAAAAACGCCAGCGCCCCCGCTAGAGTATAACGACGAATCCTCATGGTCCGCAGCTCCCGCTCAGTTCCGCAATCTGTCTTGTCTCCACTCTACACAATCGCTCTGGTCGCCGCGGCGTTTCTACGTTCCTTCGTGGACTGGCTCGGCGGCGTCCTGGCTTTGTTCCGGCTGAGCCTCCCGCTGGCCCGTGCCCTCGAAATAAAGATGGCGGGCATCGTCGTCCTCGTCGTCTTCGTTTGGTTCGCCGGTTTTGACGGTAACGACTATCTTGGCTTTGTCCTTGTAACTGCCTCGGAGAATTTCCTCGCTGATGGGGTCTTCGATATGATGCTCGATCGCCCGCCGCAGGGGTCTGGCTCCGAAGTCCGGGTTATAGCCCTTGTCGATGAGGAATTCCTTGGCTTCGTCGTTGAGATCCAGCTCCAGCCCGTGCTCGTCCAGGCGTTGTCGCACCTTGCGAAGCTCGTATTCCACGATGGTCGTCAGGTCGTCGCGACACAGGGATTTGAAGACGATAATGTCGTCCAGCCGGTTGATGAACTCCGGCCTGAAGTGTCGCTCGATTTCCTTGTGGAGCAGGTCTTTGGTTTTTTCGTAGGTCGCTTCCTCGTCGCTCTTGCCAAAGCCGAACCCGCCGCCGGACTTTATCATCTCCGCGCCGATATTGGTGGTGAGAATCAATATCGTGTTGCGGAAGTCCACTCGCCTGCCGAACGAGTCGGTCAGCTGACCTTCCTCCATCACCTGCAGGAGCATGTTGAACACGTCGGGGTGGGCCTTCTCGATTTCGTCCAGCAGCAGCACCGCGTATGGTCGCCGGCGGATTCGTTCGGTAAGTTGGCCTCCTTCTTCGTAGCCCACATAGCCGGGTGGGGCGCCGACGAGCCTGGAGACATTGTGCTTCTCCATATACTCGGACATGTCGATCTGAATCAGCGATTCCTCGTCGCCGAACATGAACTCCGCCAGGGCCTTGGAAAGTAGCGTCTTGCCCACGCCGCTGGGGCCTGCGAAGATAAACGACCCCATAGGCCTGCGTGGGTCTTTCATGCCGCTGCGTGCCCGGCGGATGCTTTTTGAAATCGCGACGATAGCTTCGTTTTGGCTGACGACGCGTTTGTGCAGCTCGTTTTCCAACTCGAGCAGCCTTTGGGCTTCTTCCTTCTCCAGCCTGGTCAGCGGCACGCCGGTCATCTTGCTGACGACCTCCGCGACGACTTCCTCGTCGACGATCCCAGCTGATTCCTTGCCCCGGTCTTTCCACTCCTTCTGCATGGTTTCTTTTTCCGCCCGGAGTTGCTCTGTCTGGTCGCGAAGCTCCGCAGCCTGCTCGTAGTCGGCGTTCTTGACAGCTTCGTCCTTTTGGGTCTGAAGCCGGTCTATCTGCACCTCGATACTCGCCAGGTCCGGCGGCTTGGTCATGTTTTTCAGCCTGATCCTGGCACCGGCCTCGTCGATAACGTCGATGGCCTTATCTGGCTGGACTCGCCCGGTGATGTATCGGTTGGACAGCTCTGCCGCACTGACCAAGGCCTCGTCGGTTATCTTCACGCGATGATGCTCTTCGTATCGGTCGCGTAGGCCCTTAAGAATCGCCACGGTCTGCTCATGGCTTGGCGGGTTGACCACGATGGTCTGAAACCGCCGTTCCAGGGCACTGTCCTTCTCGATATATTTTCGATACTCGTCCAGCGTGGTGGCGCCGATGCACTGTATCTCCCCGCGCGACAGGCTGGGCTTGAGCACGTTGGCTGCGTCGATGGCGCCCTCCGCTCCGCCAGCTCCGACGAGTGTGTGCAGCTCGTCGATAAACAGCATCACATTCTTGGCCCGGCGGACTTCGTTCATAACCGCTTTGATGCGTTCTTCAAATTGGCCTCGGTATTTCGTCCCCGCTACCATCATCGCCAGGTCGAGCGCCACGATACGCCTGTCGTGCAGGATGTCGGGCACTTCCTTGCGGATGATGTTCTGGGCCAGGCCCTCGACTATGGCGGTCTTGCCCACGCCCGCTTCGCCAAGCAGGACGGGGTTGTTCTTCGTCCGCCGACACAGCACCTGGATAACCCGCTCGATCTCGTCAAGTCGGCCTATGACCGGATCCAGCGAACCCTCGCGGGCCAGGGCTGTCAGGTCGCGTCCGAAATTGTCCAGCGCGGGCGTCTTGCTTTTGGTTCGCTTGGCTGAACCCTGGGCTGCGCCGCCCTTGCCCCCAGTCCCGGCGGTAGCCAGGCCTCCGTCTGCAGGCTCCATGCCGGCACCGAGCAGGTTTAGCACCTCGTCGCGCACATCTTCGAGCTTCAGCCCGAGGTTCAACAACACCTGGGCAGCGACGCCGTCGTGCTCTCGCAACAGCCCCAATAGCAGATGCTCCGTGCCGACATAATTGTGGTTCAGGTTCCGAGCCTCCTCGATGGAATACTCGATAACCTTCTTGGCCCGGGGGGTCTGAGGCAGCTTGCCCATCGTTACCATATCAGGCCCAGCTTTGACGAGTTTCTCGACTTCCATCCGAACCTTGTGTAGCTCGACGCCGAGGTTCTTCAGGACATTGGCACCAACGCCGGTACCTTCCTTAACCAGGCCAAGCAGGACATGCTCCGTGCCGATGTACTCGTGGTTAAACCGCTGGGCTTCCTGATTAGCCAGGGCCATTACCTTCCGCGCGCGTTCTGTGAAGCGTTCAAACATATCGTTTTTATCTCCGAAAATTTCTTAGTTTTTAGTAACCGCTCACGGCTACGCAACAATTCACCATAAAACACATTTCACCATGAAGCACGAAAAGCACAATTCACCATGAAGCACATGAAGTTCTTTTTAGCTCCGTAGGAGCTGTGTATCCTACTAATTATATCCTGTAATTATATCAAAACCGCTCGGAACGTCTACCTGGCGTCCACCCAGCCCGGAGCATTGTAGCCGATGACCGGGGCGATATTCAAGCCCGCAAAAGCATCTGGCGCAGCAACGACCAGCCTCGCCATCCACCAAGCCAAGCTGACGAGCTAATGTTTTATCGACACGAGCAAGAGAAAAGTTCAAAAAACAGGGGAATAGGCAGGTAGGGAATGAGCAAGTAGGGGAATAGGCAAAAACAGCAGAACACGAATGACACGAATGTGTTTTGAATTCAAAAAAATTCGTCATTCGTGTTTATCTGTTTTCGTTTTTTACGATAATTCGTTTTCGCGTTCTTTCGCGTGTTTTGTAGTTTGTTATTTCTCTGAAAAAAATCCGTGAAACCGAAGGTTCACTAAATCCTTTTTAAATCTGTGAAATCTGTGGACTCTTGATGATAGGCAAAGAAAATGCCGCCGAAAATCACGCCGCGATCCTGGCCCGGCAGCGTGAGAGTTGGCCTGTCTTTATCCAGTCCATCGCCAGGCCTGTCAGCTCGGGGTCGAACTGCGACCCGCTGTGATGACTCAGTTCGCCCAGCACCCATTCCAACGGCATGGACCACTTATAGCTGCGTGGGCGGAGCATCACGTCGATCGCGTCAGCCAGGTGAATCAGCCGAGATGCCAGCGGGATATCCTCGCCGGCCAGGCCCGTCGGATAGCCCGCTCCGTCCCACCGTTCGTGATGATGCAGCACAACCTGCCCGTGCTCAGCCAGGTCTGGAAACTGCGACAGAAAATCGTAGCCATATTGGCTGTGGTTTCGCATCTCGGTAAATTCCCCGGGCGAAAGCTCCCCAGCCTTGTTGAGAATTTCTTCGGAAACGCCAACCTTGCCGATATCGTGCAGCAGGCCCGCAGCCCGGGCGAGGGCCACTTCCCGTTGCGAAAACTCAGCCAGCCTGGCTAGCTCCTCAGCGTAGCAAGCCACCTGTATACAATGATCCAGCGTGGGCTGACGCTGGATCCAGACTATCTCCGGCAGGATGTCGTTTCCCTGCAACCCGGGCGGCTGATTCGGGAAAACCAAATTGTCCGAGCTTCGTCCACTTCTTCGCATGGGACCGCATACCTCGTTAAACCCACTCTTTGCGACGCTTACACCGCTCCTCCCCCGCCACAGACGACGCCTTGGCAGCCGCCATGTTACTATTATCGAACAACCAGGCCAGGAGTTTAATAGGCGGGCGAAAAATTTTGGCGAAAAATCCTTTTTGCGTTGTCTTTTTTGAGATTCAATCTAAAATGACTCAAACTGCTGACCTGTCGGCCAGGCCAGTTTTGACCTGAACAGGCCGAGCTGATTTAGACGAGTATGAAAAATGGCTGAGCCGCAAAAAACACAAAAAGACGCCCGTCCAAAAACTTCCGACGACGCTCCAGTCATGCCGCTGCAGATGGCTCGGCAGGGTCAGGAGGTCAAGCTGGCCAAGATCCGTGGCGGGCGCGAGATGCAACACCGCCTTGCTGAGATGGGTCTGACGCCCGGCGTGAAATTCAAAATCATAAACCAAGGCCATCCCGGCCCGTTCATCATCCTGCTGAAAGACACCCGCCTGGTCCTGGGCCGAGGCATGATCCACCAAATTTTCATAACAACCTAAAGCTGAGCGATAATACAAGGCCCGGTTGAGGTGTGTCGGAAAAACGACTGGATTTTGTCCACCCGAGTTTCTACAATCAATCTCATGTCCGAAACACTGTTAAAATGTGGAGATTGTCGAGATGTTCTGGCTAAGTACCCGGACGATTCTTTCGATTTAATCGTAACATCGCCGCCCTATGCCGACAGCAGGGCTCGTACCTATGGCGGGATTAAGCCGGATGATTATGTCGAGTGGTTTCTGCCCCGCAGCGAGCAGTTTTTGCGTGTGCTCAAGCCCACCGGCACATTCGTGTTGAATATCAAGGAACGGGTCGTCGCCGGCGAGCGGAGCACCTATGTCCTGGAGTTGATATTGGCGTTGCGGAAGCAGGGATGGCTTTGGACGGAGGAATATATCTGGCACAAAAAGAACTGCCATCCCGGCAAGTGGCCTAATCGGTTCCGGGACGCCTGGGAGCGATGCCTGCAGTTCAACAAAAGTCGCAAATTCAAAATGAATCAGGACGCTGTGATGGTACCCATGGGCGACTGGGCGAAGACTCGGCTGAAAAATCTCGGCAAAAACGATGTCCGGCGGTTCGACTCGCAGGTGGATAGCGGCTTTGGTAAAAATATTTCCAACTGGGTTGGCAGGGATAAAGCTTACCCGTCGAATGTCCTGCACATGGCGACGGAAACGGGCAACAAATCTCACAGTGCAACTTTCCCCAAAACCTTGGCGAGATGGTTTATCGAGTTGTTTTTGGATTCTGGCGATTGGGTGCTGGACCCCTTTGTAGGCTCGGGGACGACCTCGCAGGTGGCGAGGGACTTGGGCAGAAACAGCTTGGGGATAGACATTCTCGACGAATATATCCAGCTAGCTGCCCATCGCAGCCAGGCCCAGGACAAACCTCTGTTCGACAGGACACTGAAGTATGGATGATACCCTCGACGAAAAAATCGGCGAGTTTATCAAGCCTTTGATTCTCGAATATCACAGCAAACTGCTGGCTGGGTTGCGGGAGTTGAAACTCTCCGGGGTGATAAAACGGAAAAATCCCTATCTCTTTCGAGCCAAGGGCGTCAATACCGCTCACGAAATCATCAAGCTGATTCTTGACGCGTACCTCTCGCAAAGGAGGAGACTATCTTTGGCGGGGTGTTGGAGGAGTTGGCGATTTTTGCTTGCGGGCAGCGATTTTGGGATTTCATATCCGGAAATCCCAATCTTTACACCGATATTATCGAACCCATGGGCCATGGGGCCAAGCGACGCACTGAAAAATTTACGCGGGAATACGACAAGGTGATAAACAAGTTTACCCGCGACTTCAGCAATGACTATTGCGACGCGTCGGGGGAAATTCTTTGGAATAAAATCGTCCAATTCAACTCGGGTGCGGATTGACGACAGCTGATTGCTCATCTCTAAAAATTCCCTGCAAGTTGCAATTCTCCGCCAAATCGTTACAGTTGCAGTCTTGCATTTTATCCGGTAACTCAAACGAAGGAAATATGATGGACAAAACATACGACGAAGCTCTGAAGCGGTCGCACTCTTGCGGCGCGTTGCGTATCGAGGACGATGGGCAGACTGTTCGACTTTGCGGGTGGGTGCGGAGCTATCGCGACCATGGCGGAGTGGTTTTTATTGACTTGCGAGACCGCGACGGCGTAACCCAGGTGGTGTTCGACACCCCCGACGAGGGCGACCAGGGGGGGCAGGAAATCTACAAACTCGCCCGAGCTGCTCGCAACGAATGGGTCGTATCCGTAGCTGGTCAGGTTCGGCCACGGGAGGCTGGAAAGGAAAACCCGAAACTCGCAACGGGCCAAATAGAAGTCATCTGCACCGACCTGGTCGTGCTGAACCGCTCCCAGCCCGTGCCGTTCGAGCCTGACGATTTCAGCGAAGTCAGCGAGGAACTGCGGCTGAAATATCGCTACATCGACCTGCGGCGGAGCGAAATGACGCGGGCACTTCGCCTGCGACACGAAATAACCCAAGCTATGCGGAACACGCTCGACGAGCAGGGATTTTTGGAAATCGAGACGCCCTTCCTCACCAAGAGCACGCCCGAAGGCGCGCGGGACTTTCTCGTCCCGGCCCGCATGCAGGCCACGGCTTTCTACGCCCTGCCGCAGAGTCCGCAGCTGTTCAAGCAAATCCTCATGGTCGGCGGACTTGACAGATACTACCAGGTCGTCCGCTGTTTCCGCGACGAAGACCTCCGGGCTGACCGCCAGCCCGAGTTTACGCAGCTTGATATCGAAATGAGTTTCTGCACCGAAGCTGACGTGATGCATGTTACGAATCAAATTCTCCGCAAGGTCTGCCATGTCTGCGAAAAGCCCTTTCCCGAGCGCGTCGACGTCATGCCCTATGACGAAGCTATGCGACGGTTCGGCACGGACAGGCCTGACCTGCGGTTCGGCATGGAGCTTATCGACATCAGCGACATCGTAGCCCAGAGCGAGTTTGCGGTATTCCGCGGCGCGATCGAAGCTGGCGGAGCGGTCAACTGTATCGTCGTGCCGGGCGGTGCGGAGATGACCCGCAAGGAAACCGATGGCCTGGCTAACTGGTCAAAAGAATTTGGCGCCAAAGGCCTGGCTGTTGCCAAGGTGGCCGATGGCGGCAAGCTTGAAACCGGCATCGCCAAGTTCCTGACGCCCATCGCAGGGCAGCTCATTGAGCGGACCGACGCCAAGCCTGGCGACCTGCTGTGCTTCGGAGCTGACACCGTTAAGGTCGTCCGCCGAGTGCTGGGCGAGCTGCGGAGCAAGATGGCCCGGGAGCGGGACATGCTCCGCGAGGGCGATTTCAAATGGCTATGGGTGGTGGACTTCCCGCTGGTGGAGTGGAACGAGGACGAGAAACGATACGACGCCCTGCATCATCCGTTCACCGCTCCCAGCCCGGAAGACTGGGAAACCAAGCAGGACGAGCCGGACAAAATAAAGTCCCGGGCTTATGACATTATCTGCAACGGCACGGAGATGGGTGGCGGCAGTATTCGTATTCACCAGTCTGACCTCCAGCAGAAGGTTTTCGCCTTGCTGGGCGTCGGCGAGGCCGAGGCCCGGGAGAAGTTCGGATTCCTGCTCGAAGCCTTGCGGTTCGGCGCTCCGCCACACGGCGGGATAGCCCTGGGCCTGGACCGCGTGGTGATGAGCATGATCGGCGCGTCGAGCATCCGCGACGTGATAGCCTTCCCGAAAACCCAGCGAGGCACCTGCCCCCTGACCGGCGCCCCAGCCAACGTGGACGAAACCCAGCTACAAGAACTAGATCTGAAAATAATCCACCCACCCGCGAAAGAAGGCGAAAAATAGGGAATAGGCAACAGGGGTCCACGGATTACACGGATTTTTTTAAATCAAAAAGAAAATCCGTGAAACCGAAGGTTCACTAAATCCGCTTTTAATCCATGAAATCCGTGGACTCTTGATGATAGGCAAGAATGACAAAAAAAAGAACTTCATGCTCTTCGTGTACTTCATGGTGAAATAGTTTGGCTACTCGAAAATCGCTATAACTGGCGCGTGGTCGGAGGGCTTGTGGCCTTTGCGTTGGTCACGGTCGATATATGCGTCGGTACATTTTTTCGCCAGGGTTCGCGTCGTCAGGATATGGTCGATCCGCAGGCCTCTGTTTTTCGCAAAGCCGAGTTGTCGATAATCCCACCAGCTGAACAGGCCTCCTTCGGGATGCTTTTGACCAAACACATCCACCAGGCCCCATCGGCAAAGTTCATCGAATTTGTTCCGCACCGCCTGGCAGCCCATGCCGGTGGCTCGCCATGGCTGTGGGTTGGCCGCGTCGCAGTCGCGCGCGATAATGTTCGTATCCCCGCAGATAACCAATGACTCCTCGGGCGAGTATTCCTGTCGCAGCATATCGCCCAGCGCGTCCAGCCAGGCTAGTTTGTAGGAGTAGCCATCGGAGGTCATGTCCGAGCCGTTGGGCACATAAACGCAGATAATCCGCACGCCGTCGACACTCGCAGAGATGAGTCTAGCCTGGTCGTCGCTGTCCAGCGGGGCAGCGAGGTCAGTGGCGGGTTTTATATCGCCAGGCTCGGCGCGGGAGAGAATCGCAACGCCGTTGTAGCTCTTTTGGCCAATCATTACAGCGTGATAGCCCGCCCGGGCGATGTCCTCGAAGGGAAACTGATGTTCCTGACACTTGAGTTCCTGCAGGCAGAGCACATCGGGCTTATGCTCGCCCAGCCAGGCAATGAGCCTATCCAGCCGAGACCGAACCGAGTTAACGTTCCATGTCGCTATTTTCAAAATAGGCTCCCTTGGGTAAGTATAAGTCGGAGTCCACGGATTACACGGATTTACAAAGAAGATTACACTGATTTTTGATTTAATCAAAAAAATCCATGAAACCGAAGGTTCACTAAATTTGTTTTTTTATCTGTGAAATCTGTGAAATCTGTGGACTCTTGATAGGCACGTTGACAATAGTGGTTCACGGATTTCTTGACTTTTTTGTCGATCTGGCCGATGATGCCTGGCTTGATTTCTCGACCAGTGTCGAGACGGGTAAGGATATCAGAAAAACGGCGAGAAGGTTATTCAAAAAATGTTGGAAAAGGTACAGCAGGACAGGCAGAAGAAGTTGGAGCAGATTCGTCAGCTGGGCATCGACCCGTATGGCTGGCGGCAGGATGGCCTCGAGCCGGCGGAGTCTATACTCGCGAGGTACGAGGATCCGCCGGAAGGCCAGGAGTCTACCGCCCGGGCCAGGATGGCTGGTCGCGTGGTACTGCTGCGAGACATGGGCAAGATGATGTTCGCCCACCTCCGCGACAGCAGCGGGCAGATACAGATAGCCCTGCGAAAAGACGCCCTTGGCGAGCAGTGGGCCTTGGCTAAGCTGTTGGACCTGGGCGATATCGTCGGCGTCGAGGGCGTAGTTCAGCGCACGCGAACCGGCGAGATAACTATCTGGGCGGACGAGCTGAAAATGCTCTGCAAAAGTCTCCTGCCAATGCCCGAAAAATTCCACGGCTTGCACGACGTCGAGATGAGATACCGCCAACGATACCTCGACCTGATGACCAACCCCGATTCCATGGCCAACTTTCGCAAGCGAATCGATATCGTCGAAATCATCCGGCGGGAGCTGAAAGACCGCCGATACCGCGAGGTTGAAACGCCGATGATGCAGGCTATCTACGGTGGGGCTGCGGCGAGGCCTTTCACTACGCACCATAACTCGCTCGACTGCGATATGTTCCTGCGGATCAGCCCAGAGCTGTATCTCAAACGGCTACTCGTTGGCGGCATGGAGCGAGTTTTTGAGATAAACCGCAACTTCCGCAACGAGGGCCTGAGCACGAGACACAACCCGGAATTTACCATGATGGAACTGTACGAGGCATACGCTGACTACAATGTCATGATGGAAATCGCGGAGCAACTTTTCACCGTCGCAGCGAAGGAAATTTGCGTCCCAGCTTTATTGGCCCAGCGAGAGGCCCGGCTGGCGGAGATAGAGCAGATAAAAACCGACGCCGACCGACAGCTGCGAAACAAACGCAGCCCGAAGAGCGACGAGGAAAAACAGGCTGACCACGACGCAGCCTTGGCTGAGTATGAGCGGGCCAAGGCAGAGGCTCCCCAGACTCCGTTGTTCCAGGCGGCGGACGCTTGCCAGGCCGGCGGGCTGGTGCTGCCATATGGCGAGGGGCTTATAAACTACGCGGCGCCCTGGCGGCGGGTGAAGTATGCCGACCTGTTAAAGGAACACGCCGGCGTGGATATCGGCGACATTCCAGCGGTGCGGGAAAAGGCGAAGCAGCTCGGCATTAAAGAGGAAAAGCTGGGCGACGCTGTGGTGGTTAATGAGGTTTTCGAAGCCACCGTAGAGCAGCACCTGGTGCAGCCTACTTTCGTGTGCGACTACCCAGCGGAGCTTTGTCCGCTGACTCGTCGAGACCCCGCCGACGACAGCATCGCGTTGCGATTCGAGCTGTTCATCGCCAAGATGGAAATCGCAAACGCCTACACCGAGCTGAACGACCCAGCCATCCAGCTGGAGAATCTCGCAGGCCAGGTCAGGGGCGAGGACGAGGAAACGATGCGAGTGATGGACGAAGATTTCGTTACAGCTCTCAGGCACGGCATGCCCCCAGCGGGCGGAATGGGCATCGGCATCGACCGAATGGTAATGCTCCTGACAAACACACAAACCATCCGCGATGTGATACTATTCCCAATGCTAAAACCCGAAGCAGGCAAATAGG
>Ga0190284_1000672_pt1 | contig 18019 bp, 14 predicted proteins | sample 48691812_MG_FD_161668 | JGI IMG/M metagenome (GOLD analysis project Ga0190284, IMG submission 161668) | Hydrothermal vent microbial mat bacterial communities from Southern Trench, Guaymas Basin, Mexico - 4869-18-1-2_MG | ecosystem: Environmental > Aquatic > Marine > Hydrothermal vents >...
GGCAATGTATCTCCCAACCTCACCAGCTCCGGCAATCATAATGTTCATAGAACCCTCTAATTCTTCAATATCTCGCTATTGAATCGTTCGTTGGTTCTGACAATGTTATCCAAAAACTTTCGGAATAGCTACTATTTCTCCAGGAGATTCACTTCCCGCACCAAGCCACTGCGCGGGCTTATCCGCAGGGTTTTTATCTCGAACGCGCCCAGGCTTACTTTCAGCTGCTTGGCCATGGCCAGCAGGGAGAGCGTCGTGCTGCGAGCCTTGCCGGTCGGCTCGAACAGCCTGACTATAATGTCGCCATTACTCTCCGCCCGTTTGAGAGCAGCCATCTGAACGACGCCGTCGCTGAGAACAGCCAAGGGCTTGGGGGCCTTGCCCAGACCTGGCGGGAAGAACGACAAAGCCATGGGCTTCTCGTTTTTCGCCAACGCTTCGCGGTCGATTTTTTCGAGTCGACTTTTTGCCTTGCCCGCATTGAACCAGAATTTGAAACTTCGCCTGCCCTGGTCGCAGCGAGGTGTGTAGCGGTCGCGCTGCATGTGTCCCATGTGATCGTCGCCTGGATGTGCAGCATAGCCTGGCGACCTTAGCAACGACAGTCGCAAGCCAGCTGGGGAAAAATCTGAGCCGTACGTGCCGTTGTTGATACAGGTCAGGGCGAGGTTATCTTTTTTGGAAACCACCGCGACCCATTTCTGGGCCACAGCCTCGTCGCCATTGGTCGGCAGTTCCTGCACGCCGTAGGCGACTTGGCCGAGATATTTTTGCTCCCTGCCAGCCGTCGGCACGGAGAGCTTGAGCATCTTGTCCTTCTCGTTCCAGTAAACTTGCGTTTCGACTTCGACTTCCGTACCCTGCTTGGGCAGCTTGTATCGCTGCATGATATACGACAGATCATACGCGAAAACCGCTTCGACCACGCTTCGGCTTGGGCCGTCCTCGATGATCCGAACGGAATCGATAGCTGGGCCTTTGACGCCGGAGAATTTCGTGCCAGCCGCTTTGCTCGCCAGCTTGAACCGCCCGGCGATGTCCGAGAAACTGCTGACCACCATGCCCCACGGATCCTCATTATCCGCTATCACGATAGGCTCAAACGCGTTTTTGCCCGTGCAGTCCACCCCGCCGACGCGGTAACGGTCGACCAGGCCTGTCTTGGTGTTGATGACGACTTCGAGTTCCTTGGTTTTGAAAACGATTTTCCCGCCCTTAGCTTTGAGAGCTGGCGAGGGTTTCTCGGGAATCTTCGTCAGACGGCTGTCGAACCTGTTCATGCCCGGTGCAAGCTCCGCGGAGAAAGCTACCCGTTTTCGCCACTCGGCAGGTATGTCGCACAGTTCCTTCTCAACCTGCGTGGGTAGTTTTTTGCCGCGTTGATAAACATCCACCTGATAAAATCCGCCGTCCATATTGAGATCAGCCAACTGGAATTCGCACTCGACAGGCTGGGTAATCGTGAACGGATGCGGGTTGTAAACCAGGATTGGAATCTCACCTTCCTTTGCTTTTTTCTGTCCCGCTGCCAGTGCGAAAAACGCCCTGGCCTTTAGCCGCGAAGCAATCTCCAAGCCATGATCCGCCTGGCGAATGGCTGCCTCTTCCACAGGCTCAATCGACGAGCCGGGCAGAATATCGTGAAACTCTATAACCATCAAGTCGCAGAGGGCTTGGTGGATTTCGTCGTATGGATATTTCATCAGCCCCTGCGCCGAAGCGGTCGAAGCCATCTTCTCCAGCATGTAAAGCTCATTCTCCAGCAAGCGGTGCTTCTGCTTGATGCGAATCTGCGACGTGTAACACCCCGCCGCCCAGGGGTTGAGATCGTTTTTGTGTTTGGGCAACTCGCCCCTGGCCTTGCCAAGCTCTTTGAAATAAGCCTCCGGCGTGGAGTGGATAATTTTTTTATCCTTGGTTTCGGATATGAGCTTGTTGACCTGGCGGACGTCGAATCGGGAAGGCCCGCCGCCATGGTTGCCCACACCCCACAGCACAGCGGAGATTTGCTCAGCTGGATAGTCGACAATGTGCTGTTCGATTTTTTCCTTCGCTTGGCCCAGCGGAGAGTTGTATGGAAACTTAAAACGAGTCGCCATAATCTCCGAGCCGTCATAGCCAACCCATGTGAAATTATCGTCGGGAAGTTTTTGGAATTTCGGTTGAGGTCGGCCAAACAGATACGAATCAAACCCGCTCTTGGCGAGTATCTGCACCAGCCCGCGAGTGTGGCCAAACGGGTCGAAGTTTATCGCTGTGCTTGGCTCGACGCCGAAATGTTTTTTGAAGTAAGCCTTGCCCAGCAGTATTTGTCGCACGAACGACTCGCCGGAGGGCATGTTGCAGTCGGGCTGGAGATACCACCCGCCCATGATATGCCACCGCCCAGCTGCGACCAGTTTCTGGATGCGTTTGAACAAGGCAGGCTCGTATTCCTGAACCCACTTGTAAGGCGTTACCTCGTTGTGATTAAAAACGAAAGTGTCATTCTTTTCGCAAAGCTCCGCTGCTGTGCGAAATGTCGAGATAGCCTCCGCGGCACCCTCTTCCCACTCCCAAAGCCAAACCGGGTCGAGATGAGCGTTGCAGATGAGATGGATTTTCTGTGCTGTTTTCTTCATGAGAGTACTTTCCAGGAAAAGATCATCATCGCCGCGAGCTACCTGCCAGCCTGTTGGCTATGTCAATTTCGGAAATGATACGACTTCCCCACCCCTGGACAAGAGAAAAAGACCCTTGAGCACAAAAAGTGAGCAACCGGATTCCCTGGCGGGGTTTCCCGCCTTTCGTGTTCCAACGTTTTTTCTAGTTAAAAACAAAAATCTCGTATATACTCCCCGCATCAGGAGTTTGTACATGACCGACACGAAAAAATTGACCCGGCCACGGGCCATCAGCGGCTTTGCGGACTATTCCGAAGCCCAGAACATCGCCCTGGCTAGCTGGCTTGACGTTATCGTCCGGGCCTTTCGCCAGTACGGCTTTTCCAAGCTGACGCCCAGACCCATCGAGCTGCGGGAGGTGCTGCTGGCCCAGGGCGGAATCGCCAAACAGATATTCGGCGTCAGCAGGCTGCAAGACGACGGGGCGACCGACCTGGCCCTGCCGTTCGACCGCACGGTTTCCCTGGCCAACTGGATAGCGATGAAGGCTGGGGAAATCGTCTTCCCCTACAAACGATACGACGTGGGCTACAGCTATCGCGGCGAGCGGGCGCAGGCTGGGCGGTTCCAGGGTTTCATCCAGGCTGACATCGACATCGTCGCCCAGGGTGGGCTGGATCTCCACGCCGACGCGGAATGTATCGCCGTGGTTTGCGACGCCCTGTCCAGGCTGGACATCGGCGAGTTTTCCGTCAATCTCAATCACATTCGCCTGGCCCGGCGGCTGTTGGTCAGGCTCGGCGTGGCAGAGCAAAACCTCGCCGACGCGCTGCGGGTTATCGACAAGCTCGCCAAGATAGGTCGCCAGGCCACGCTGGCGGAATTGGCTACCGTGCTGGGCGGGGATGCGAAAATCGGCGAGAGTATTTTGGATTTGCTGTCATACGCGGGCGAGCCTGACGGATTCCAAGACGCGATCGGAACTGACACCGAGGCGATGGGCTACTTCGACGAGCTGAAACAGACTTGGCTGATGTTGGTGGACATGGGCCTGGACGAGCGGTCGTTGTCGTTTCAGCCTGGCATTGTTCGCGGGCTGGACTATTATTCCGGCGTGGTTTTCGAGACTTTTCTCAATGGCTTTGAGTCTTTCGGCAGCGTCGCCAGCGGCGGGCGATACGACGACCTGGTCTCGACATTTTCCAAGCTCAAACTCCCAGGCGTGGGTGGCTCGATCGGCGTAACCAGGCTGTTCGACATAGCCTGTAAAAAAAACCTCATCGAACTGGAACGGAAATCCCAGGCGGATGTGTTCGTAGGTTTTCGCACGGAGGAGCTAGCCAGCCAGGCGCGTCAAATCGCAGCCAGGCTCCGCGGGGCTGGTTGCTGCGTGGACTTATACTGCGCCCAGGCCTCAGCCAAAAAACAGTTCTCGTACGCTGGGCGAAAAAATATTCCGACACTCGTAATGGTCATGGACCCCCAAGCCATCGTCGTGCGAGATATGAACACAGGCCAGCAAGTAGAAGTAACAACCATCGAAGAAGCCTGCGAAAAAATAGGCAATTAGGCAATAGCAGTCCACGGATTACACGAATTTTTTCATTAAAAAAATCTGTAAAACCGAAGGTTCACTAAATCTGTTTTTAATCAGTGGAATCCGTGGACTTTTACAGGCAAATAGGTGCGTGATATGGAAAAAACATTGGTGGTTCTCAAACCCGATGCTGTGCAGCGTGGGCTTATCGGCGAGATACTGGGCAGGCTGGAGCGACGCGGCTTGAAGATTGTCGCCTTGCGCATGACGCAGGTTTCCGACGACCTGGCCCGGCGGATGTACGCCGTCCACGAGGGCAAGGATTTTTACAAGCCACTCGTGCGATTCATCACAGCCTCGCCGGTGGTGGCGATGGTTGTCCAGGGCGTCGGCGCGATAGAAATTGTCCGCAACATGATGGGCCCGACCTTCGGCCCGGACGCGCCCGGCGGCACCATCCGCGGCGACCTGGGCCTGAGTCGACGATACAATCTCATCCACGGCTCAGACTCCCTGGCCTCAGCTAGGCAGGAAATCCCACTGTTCTTCCAGGCTGAAGATATCCTCGACTATTCACTCCCAAACGAGCAATGGGTATACTCGGAGATCGACAAATAATTCATCGCCTGTAGGTCATGCAACTTGTTGCATGGCGGGTTTATCTGAATCCTGACTACTGAATCCTGAATTCTAAAATCATGACGGACGAGATCGAAAAAATCATCAGGGAATTACGTCGCGAGATTCGGCGGCACGATAGGCTTTACTATGTCGAGAGCTGTTCGGAAATTTCCGACCGCCAATACGACAAGCTCATGGCCCAGCTCCAGGCCCTGGAAAACGAGCACCCGCAGCTCATAACCCCGGACTCTCCCACGCAGCGCGTCGGCGGCGAGCCTATCGAGGGTTTCCGCACGGTCAGCCATGCCGTGGCGATGTTGAGCATCAACAACACTTATAATCGCACTGAGCTTATGGAGTTTGACGCGCGGGTTCGCAAGGGCCTGGGCGGCCAGCCTTTCACTTATTTCGTCGATCCGAAAATCGACGGCGTGGCTGTCTCGCTGCGATATCAGGGGCGGATGCTCACCCAAGCCCTCACCCGCGGCGACGGCAAGGTCGGCGACGATATAACCTCCAATGTGCGGACGATAAAATCCGTGCCTTTGAACCTGGGCCGGGCTGTGGATGTGCCGGATGTGCTGGAAATTCGCGGCGAGATATATTGGCCCAGGTCGACCTTCGCAAAGTACAACGCAAAGCGCGCCGCTGAGGGAGCTGAGCCACTGGCCAATCCACGGAACGGCACAGCTGGGACGCTCAAGCAGCTCGACCCGCGCGTCGTCGCCCAGCGAGGCTTGGCGTTTTTGGCCCATGGCTTTGGCGAGATGTCCACCCGACATGCCAGCACCGCGTGGGAACTTTCGGAGATGCTGCGCGTCTGCGGCGTGCCGGTCGACAGGCATCGCAAACTCTGCCGAGATATCGACGAGGTTTGGGACACCATTACCCAGTGGGAACAGACGCGAGCGGAGGTGGACTACGACACCGACGGGATGGTCGTGAAGGTGAATGAGCTTGACCTGCGGGAGCAGCTGGGGGCCACCGCCAAGTATCCGCGGTGGTGCATCGCGTATAAATACGAGACCGACCGGGCTGAGACCATCCTCCGCCAGGTGTCGTTTCAGATTGGCAGAACCGGCGCGGTAACGCCCGTTGCCCACTTCGAGCCGGTCTCGCTTGGCGGCACGCGGGTATCCAGCGCGTCGCTGCACAACTTCGACGAGATAGACAGGCTTGGCGTTGGCATCGGCGACGCGGTAGTGGTGGAAAAGGCTGGGGAAATTATCCCGAAAATCGTCCGCGTCATCGCAGCCAAGCGCCCCGCCGGGGCCAAGCCCATCAGCCCGCCGACGATTTGTCCGTGTTGCGACAAGCCTTTGACCTGGCGTGATATCCCCGAGGGTTTTGTAGGCTTTCGATGCGTCAATTCAAACTGCGAAAGGTACCTCGAGCGGCGTGTGGCGAAGAAAATGCCGCAACAATGCAGGACCAAGCCGACGAAGCAAAATCCCCAGGGCACGGGTTGCGACGAGCCGGTCGAAGCCATCGATCACATGCCGGATTTGCTTTGCACGAACGCGGAATGTCCCGCGAAAATTTGTGCTGACATCGAATTTTTCGCAGGCCGGGGGCAGATGGATATCGAGACGCTAGGTCCGGAGGTGATTGACCAGCTTGTCTCAGCGGGGCTGGTGCGTCATGTTGCAGACCTGTACGAGCTGCGAGCGGAGCAGGTAGCTGGGCTGGATAGGCTGGGCGAGAAGTCCGCCAAAAATCTCATCGACGCCATCGAGGCTTCGAAGTCTCGTCCGTTAGCCAAGCTAGTCGCGGCCCTGGGGATAAAGCATGTCGGCAATCGGGCAGCGGAGATTTTGACAGGCCATTTCCGCTCGCTAGACGCGATAGCCCAGGCCAGAGTCGAGGATCTCGCCGAGCTGCGCGACATCGGCGGAAAAACAGCCTCCGCCGTCTATGATTATTTCCACAGCGAGGCGGGACGCAACACCCTAGCCAGGCTCCAGGCCCTGGGCGTTGCAACGACCCAGGCCTCGCCCGAGCCGACCGGCCCGCAACCCTTAGCTGGGCTGGTCGTCGTGGTTACCGGCACGCTGGAAAATTTCTCGCGCGACCAGGCCTGCGAAGCAATCACCGCAGCTGGCGGACGAGTTACATCGAGCGTATCGACAAAAACTGATTTCGTAGTAGCAGGCCAAAACGCAGGCTCCAAGGCAGACAAAGCCAGGCAACTCGGCGTGGAGGTAATAGACGAAGACCAGTTCCTCCAAAAACTCGCCGCCGTCGGAAACCAAGACAAAGCCCCCTCGCCACCAGGCCCATTGTTTGGATAATTGACTGTTTGTTTCGTTCTGTTTTTTGCTGTTTGTTTTTTTTGCTTTTACTGACAACTGACCCAGCACTTATTTGCTACATTCGGCCAATGATTAAGTCGAACGGAAGAACGACGACTTTGGGTTTATGCAAATAAGTGCTGGGGACAACTGACTACTTAAAATTTGGAGACATGACATGAAAAAGCACCTGAAAATTCTCATGGCTGGGGCGTTGGTCGTCGTGCCCCTGGCTGCTACTGTGTGGGTTATCGCATGGATCGGCGGGATGTTCTCGGGCATGGGGTACTCGCTGCTGGAGACGCTGGGCCTGGCGGAAAAGTTCAACGCCACCTACGAGCCATACGCCGGGGTCGTCGGGGTTCTCGCCGTGCTGGTCATGGTTTATCTCGTGGGCCTGCTGGCCAACTTCTGGATGTTCCGCAAAGTCTTTGGCCTGGTCGACCGCCTGCTCAGCTCGCTGCCGGGCATCAAAACCATATACGAATCCATCCGCGACCTGCTGACGCTCTTCGGCGGCGATTCGAAAAACATGGGCCATGCCGTGCTATACACCCCGCCGGGGCTGGGCTATAAACAGCTGGGCATCTTGACCAACGAGCACCCCGCGGGCCTGGCTGAGGGAGACAACCGGGTCATCGTCTATCTGCCGATGGGATACATGATCGGAGGGCCTTGCGTTTACGCCAGACGTGAGGATGTCGAGCGGCTGGACATGTCCGTCGAGACAGCCCTGAAACTCTCCGCCACCGCGTTCATAAGCACAAAAAGAACAGACGCAAAATAACCGGCAACCCCTCATGCCACAGCGGTCGGAGCTGCTTCGGTTAGTTCCGCTGAGTTCAGTAGGCTTACGGGCTGTCGGCAGGCAAAGCCAGCCTCTTGCTCGTGCCAGTGGGAAACTTCGTCTTCCCCAAGCAACCAACACAAGCTGACCGCTCGCCCGGCGTGTTCGTATGGAAAGTCCACAATGCCGCGCGAAAAATCTCGCAGCTCCACGCCGATCTGCTCCAGCTCGTCCAGGCAGGTTTGCAGCGTGTCCACAGAAGCGACGAGACTCTGACGGGCAGTGTCAAGCTGACTGTGCGACCCTGCCTGCTCAGCGGAATCGATCAACTCCTCCAGCTCCAGCAGGTTCGCGTATTCCCGAACGACCTCGCGGACAATCCGACGCACCAACACCAGCGAACGATTGGCCTGGGCCAAAGTGAAACACCTTTTGTTCGCCTGGCTAGAGGCGACAACTTCCATACTCCAATCAGTAATGCTCAACTTTTTCTCCCGGTCGGCATAGGCCCGCATCACAGAGAACGAGCCAAACTTGTCCAGCGACGAACCCATCACAAAGCCGTCGCGTAGAATCTCCTATCGGCCAAGGAGAGAGTAAAACATGAGAAAACCAGTAAAATACTATACTGCCCTTTCAGGGCGAACTTGATAGCGAATTTGAACCCAGGGCGTTGCCCTGGGCTGAGATATATTAGCCCTTCGGGCTGAAGAAAACCGTGAACGGTTACTTTTTTCTTTTCCTTTTTTTTCTTTTCTAATTATATTCCTCTTTGCGTTCTATGCGTTCTGTCGCGGTAAATTTTTTTCTTTTCTTTTTCTTTTTTTGTCATTCCCGCCTAGGCGGGAATCCATGAGGCTAGCGCATGACACGAGAGACGAAAAAATCTGCTGCTGCTTTTACTCGGGCGAGCAAGGTGCTGGTTGGCGGGGTGAACTCGCCCGTGCGGTCTTTCGCTGCGGTGGATGGCAGCCCGCCAATAATAAGCTACGGAGCTGGGGCGAAAATTTTCGACATTGACGACAATGAATACACCGACTACGTCGGCAGCTTCGGCCCAGCCATCCTTGGACACGCTCCCGAAGCAGTAGTTACCGCGGTGGGCAAAGCTGTGCGAAAAGGAGCCAGCTTCGGCGCGCCTACTCAAACGGAAACACTCCTGGCTGAGCGAATCGTCGCCGCCATCGGCTCGGCGGAAAAAGTTCGTTTCACCAACAGCGGCACCGAAGCGGTGATGACCGCTATTCGCTTGGCCCGCGGCGTTACAGGGCGAGAGAAGGTTCTGAAATTCACAGGCTGTTACCATGGCCACGCCGACGCGATGCTGGTCTCAGCTGGCAGTGGCTGCGCGACACTGGGCGTGCCAAGCTCCCCCGGCGTGCCAAGCCAAGCTACCGCTAATACTCTGCTGGCACCCTTCAATTCCGCCGAGGCGGTAGCGGAAATTTTCCAACGGTCTGGCAAGGAAATCGCAGCGGTTATCGTCGAGCCGGTAGCGGGGAACATGGGCGTAGTCCCGCCGGGCGATGGTTTTTTGCAAACCTTGCGAGAGGCCTGCGACCAGGCGGGGGCTATGCTGATATTCGACGAGGTAATGACCGGCTTTCGCCTAGGCCCCGGCGGGGCGCAGAAACTTTACGACATCAAGCCAGATCTCACGACGCTGGGCAAAATCATAGGCGGGGGCATGCCCGTCGGAGCCGTCGCAGGCCTGGCGGAGATTATGGACAACCTCGCACCAGCCGGACCTGTGTACCAGGCGGGGACGCTGTCGGGCAACCCCGTAGCGATGGCTGCGGGCCTGGCTGCGCTGGAAACAATCTCAGCTGACGACGAGTTCTACGACAAACTGGAACAAACTTCCGCCCAGCTCGAAGCAGGCATGCAGGCTGCGGCAGCGGGCGCGGGCCTGGCCAATCGCGTCTGCATAAACCGCGTCGGCTCGATGCTCTGCCTATACTTCTGCCCCGGGCCTGTCGCCAACTACGCCCAAGCCAGCCTAGCCAACGCCCAAGCCTTTGGCGTCTACTTCCGCCAGATGCTCAACCGGGGCGTCTACCTCCCGCCAAGCCAATTCGAAGCCATCTTCGTATCCACAAGCCACAGCAGCGAGGACATCCAAGCCACCTGCACCGCCGCAGCCCAAGCCCTGGCTGCAGCAAGGGAAGTAATGTAAACGCCGCACCTTGGCCGATAACATGTTAGAAGCAATATCGAATATCGAAATCCGAATTTTCAAAACGATAGGCTAGGGAATCGGCACGTTTTGAAAATTGGGATTTTGAACATTAGTATTTGGTAACCGTTCACGGTCTTTCAATAAATTTTGAAGAGTTGCGACGAAATGAAAGTGTATGTTGCTTCTCGGCCTGAAAGGCCAGGCTGACTTAGCCCTTCGGGCTGAAAAAAACAGCGTGAACGGTTACAGTATTTGTTTAGAATTTAGATATTAGATATTCGAATTTGCGGTTAACATGAAGGGAACGCAATGAGCCAACGAATGGACTCTACGGAATTTGCCTCAGCGGTGAAGACGCTCAAACGGGCGAGGAGCTTTTTTTCTCTGTTGGTCGCCCTTGCTTTGCTGGTACAGCTTGGCGGGTTTGTGATGCTTTACTTTTTCCGCGAGACGATCAACGTCGACGCCTTGGCTTCGTTTCAACAATCGCTCGAAGCTGGCAAGGTCGTGTGGAACTGGCACAACGTCATGTTCTGGGCTGTCAACATGTCCAAGCTGCTGGCCCTGTTCAGCGGGTGCATGGTCGTGGCGATACTGGCGATAACCAACCTCGTCGTCATCGTCGGTGGCGGCAAGGGAGCCAGGCTGTTCATCACCGCGTCGCTCTGGTCGCTGCTGCTCCTGCTGCTGGTAAGCCCATGGCAGGACATTCTCCGCGGCGGGCTTTTGCGCGGAGCACTGTACAATCTGGACACGCTGCGAACCTGGATAGCGGAGATGCCCGGGCCGAAATCCGGCGAGCTGAAGCTGGACTTCCATGCGGTTCGGTTCTTCGCGCAGTTTATGGGATACCCGATCATCTCGCTGCTGGTGCTGATAATGTCGCTGGTGCGGTTTGGTCAGGGTTACCGGCAAATCGTCGCTGCCAACAGGCTTGACAAACAACTGCCAGGCCAGGGGTCGTGAGTTTGAGAGCAAGCCCATGATGGCGGATCGTCGCAAAATTTCGTTTCTCTCGCGGCCTCCTCTTGTCTGGGCGTTGCTACTGTTGATTGTCGCCTTGCAAGTTGGCTGCGTGCCAGACTCCAACGGCGATACGGGCACCGGGCCAAGAGCCAAGCTGCCGGACATTCCCCCGCTAGGCGGACGCCAAGCCTCCGCGGTTCGCATCCCATATGTCATTCGAATTCAGATGGGCACTATCCAAGTGCCAGCTGGGCTTATCAGTTCCTCGGAAGAGTTGTGGAGCTATCTCGACGAGGAGCCAGTCTCGATGCAGTCGGTGGTGCTAGGCTTAAATGGCTTGCGCGTAGGCCTGGGCAGGGCGTCCGCATGGGGCGACGTCGAGCGGATTCTCAAAAAAATGACCGCTCAGGTTTACACGACCAGCACGATCCAAACCTTCAGCGGCAAGCCCGTGCAGGTGGCTGTCAAAGCCAATCAGCCCGCTCAGACGGTGTGTGTTTTTCGTCAGGACATGACACTCTGGGGGGCAGACTACCCGCCGGGCGACAATATCCTTGCCATCTCCTGCACGCTCGACGAGGATGACCGCACCAGGCTGATTCTCTCAGCTGTGCCGCAAATTCGCACGACCAAACGGTTCACGCGATACGTCCGCAAGCATGGCCAGGCCCAGGCGGTAACCATGCCGAAACTCTATTCGTTCCAGGATATGCGATTCCAACTACCCCTCCGCAGCGGCGAGTTCCTCGTCATAGGCCCAGGCATCGAGTCGCGCAGACTCACCAGCCTGGCCCATCGATTCCTCACAAAAACCATCGCCGGCATAGAACACGAAACCGTCCTGATCCTCCGCCCGCAAATTTATCGGATCAACTACGAGGAATGAAAAATCCCCAAGGCCCAAGTACCCGATGACCATTGAAAAACCAATTCCCAATAAAGAGTCCACCGATTTCACGGATTAAAAAGGGATTGCACGGATTTTTTTTGTGTCGGGTGGCTCGCCACCCAGCCGTAGATTATGCAGCTTTTGTTTTTTCGACATTCGGAATTCGTTATTGATTCCTCATTCGGATTTCGAAATTCGTCATTGAGGATTTGGGCTTCAATGGGCATTTGGGAATTGGACATTTGGTACTTAGTCCCTTGCCGTGGTTACCCGTCAGGCTTGAAGAGGGGCGGCGTGCAGCTCGATGCCAAGTGCCTGGGTTACTTTAAGAATAGTATCGAACCCCGGCGAGCGTTCGCCTGAGAGGGCTTTGTACAGGCTCTCTCGCGACAGGCCTGCGTCTCGCGCCACTTGCGACATGCCTTTAGCCCGAGCAATATCGCCGAGCGCTTTGGCTATGAATGGCGCGTCGCCGTTAGACTCCTCAATACAGGCTTCCAGATAGGCAGCCATCTCTTCGGGCGTCCGAAGATGCTCGGCAATGTCGTATCGCGTTGTAGTTGTCTTGCTCATCGTTCTTCTCCTACAGGTTACGCGCGAGACGCAACGCCGTTTTGATGTTTCGGCTTTGGGTACGCTTGTCTCCACCAGCCAACAGTATGACCAGCGAGCGTCCCCGTTTTTTGAAATAGACTCGGTATCCCGGGCCACAGTCAATTCGCAATTCCGACACCCCTTCTCCCACAGGCTTGGCGTCTCCCGTATGCCCAACAGCAAGGCGTTCGATTCTCGCCTGGATACGGGCACGGGCACGGATGTCGCGCAGGCGGTCAATCCACTTGGAAAAAGTCGATGTTTTGCGAATCTCAATCATCCCCCGCATTGTAGCCTGAAGGCTACGCGCAGTCAACACCTGAATTGAGTCCGTAGGTCATGCAACTTGTTGCATGGCAAAAAGAAAAAAGCATGGGCGAGACGCCCAAGCCACATGGCTACCCCGCAAACAGCCGCGGTGTAGCCATGCCACCCAGCCGTAGATTATGCAGCTTTTGTTTTTTCGACATTCGGAATTCGTTATTGATTCCTCATTCGGATTTCGAAATTCGTCATTGAGGATTGGGGCTTCAATGGGCATTGGGTGTTTGAGAATTGGGTACTTGGACATTGGGTATTTTACAGCTTATCGTTTGCGTTTGCCCTTGCCCTTGCGTTTTTTGTCGCGTTGTTTTTTGGTCAGGCGTTTGGAGCGTTGTTTTACTTTGCCCATGCCGCCAGGCCCGCCCATGTTGCCGCTGGCCATCTGCTTGGCGAAACGCATTCGGTCGCCCATGCCCATCCCCGCCATCTGCTTCATCATGTTCGCAGCCTGGGTGAAACTTTTGACAAGCCCGCTGACGTCCTGAGGCTCGGTGCCCGAACCCCGCGCGATCCGCCGGCGACGCGAGGCTTCCAAAATACTCGGGTCAGCCCGCTCAGCTTTGGTCATGGAATGGATAATCGCTTCGGTGCCCTTAAGCTCATCGCCTTTTAGCGAGTCCAAAGCCGCGGCGTTTTCGCTCATGCCGGGCATCATTTTGAGAATTTGCTTCATCGGCCCCATTTTTTTCATCTGCTTCATCTGGACCAGGAAATCGTCCAGGGTGAATTGGCCCTTAGCCATCTTCTCCTGCATCTTGGCCTGCTCGTCAGCGTCGAAGGCTTCCTGGGCTTTCTCGACCAGGCTAACCACGTCGCCCATGCCGAGGATTCGCCCCGCCATCCTGTCAGCGTGAAACTCCTCCAGCGCGTCGAACTTCTCGCCTACGCCGATGAATTTTATAGGCTTGCCGGTAACAGCTTTGACGGAAATCGCAGCTCCGCCGCGAGCGTCGGAATCGAACTTCGTGAGGATAACGCCGTCCAGCTCCAGGCGGGTGTTGAACTCCTTGGCAGAGTTCACCGCGTCCTGGCCCGTCATGGCGTCGCAAACGAGATAAATCTGATGCGGGTTGACAGCCGAGGCTATGTCCTCAGCCTGGGCCATCATCTCCTCGTCGATGTGCAGCCGACCGGCGGTGTCAATGATGACGACATCGTGGCCATTGCTCTTGGCCCATTTGACGGCCTTGCGAGCGACCTTGACCGGATTCTTCTCGCCTTCCATGCGGAAAGTCGGAGCGCCGACCTGTTGGCCTACGATGGTGAGCTGCTCGATAGCAGCAGGCCTTTGGAGGTCGCAGGCAACCATCATGGGCTTCTTGCCCTGGCTGACGAGGTATCGGGCGAGCTTGCCGCAGGTGGTGGTCTTGCCCGCACCCTGCAAGCCAGCCATCATGATAATCGTAGGCCCGGGCGAGACGAAATATATCCGCGTATCGACAGGCCCCATCAGCGCGACCAACTCGTCGTGGACGATTTTTATCATCAGCTCGCCAGGCCGCAAGCTCTTGATGACCTCGGTTCCGAGGGCTTTGGTAACGACGTCGTCGCAGAATGTTTTGACGACTTCGTAGTGGACATCCGCTTCGAGCAGAGCGGTGCGGACTTCGCCAATGGCGTCGCGAATGTTGTCCTCGGAGATTCGCCCCCGGCCTGACATCTTGCGAAAGACGCCGCTGAATTTGTCGGTCAGTGCTTCAAACATTTTAGGGAATAGGCAAGTAGGGAATAGGCAATAGGCAAATAGGAGTCCACGGATTACACGGATTTTTTAAGGAGACTACACAGATTTTTTTAATCAAAAAAAAATCCGTGTAATCTCTTTTAATCCGTGTAATCCGTGGACTCTGATTAGGCAAGCAGGCCAGTCGCCCCTTGGCCTGGGCCTGGTTTAGTCCTGTGTTTCAGGTGTCCAGTCGCGTTTTACAGGCTTGGTGATCAAGCCATTGCGGATAGCCTTGGCTGAGACGTTGATGCGAACGACCTCGCCGTCCACCACTGCGCGGACGCGTTGGATGTTGGCTTTGAATTGTCGTTTGACTCGGCCTGTTACTTTTTTACCGACACCACCCAGTCGCTTGGCCTTGCCGCGTCTGCTGACTGATTGACCAGCTGAGGTTCGTCTTCCCGTTAATGGACATACTCGTGGCATTTTTCGCTCCATGCCAACCCGAAGTCGGCAATTAAGACTTTTCCGTAACTCGTTCCAAATCCAAAAAACCGCCATAAAGCGGGTCGGCCATTGTACCCGCAACCAGAGGGTTAGCAAGTTTTTTTATCAAAAATTATATCAGCCATCCCATAACACGATGGATAGGCAGCTCCGTGGGAGCGATATCTTTGTGTTGGCTTTGGAACTGTTTAAAATGTCGCTCCTACGGAGCTTGATTCGTGGCGGTCTTTTTTCTACAAAGATGCCGCTCCTACGGAGCTAAAGCAAAAAACGTGAATGGTTACGAAAAAAGAAAAAACATGGATTCCCGCTTTCGCGGGAATGACACGGGGGTCTGCCCCCGGTGCCGTGGTTGCGGTGTTTGCAACCACGCTCGGCGGACCGTAACACCCGTGGCTACCCAACCAGTCCACCAATCAACCAGTCAACCAATCAACCAATCAACCAATTAACCGGTCAGCCGTACCATCTTTCACGGTTGAAGTTTTACTAATTTTCGGCAGAAGGTTTTGTATCGTTTCTCGAATTGTTCGATGTCGGGGTCTATGTAGTGTTTGAAGATGGCTTGGCCTGTCGCTGCGGTGTACCTCGGGCCTCTTGCTCGGCGTTGCTGGGGCGAGAGGATTTTGTCGAATAGGCCTGCCTGGGCGTCGGCGAGCATTTTTTTCCAGCGGGGTGCGTATGTTTCGTCTGTGCGAAGGAAATTCACTATCGCCCAGACCTGTCCGTAGTAGCCTACCGCTTGGTCTTCGTTGGCGTGGATGACCGCTGCGGGGCTTGTGGTCAGCAGTTTTTTTAGCGGTATCCAGTAGTCGCCCAGGATAGCCTGGCGGAGGTCGACCAGGCGGAGCACGTTGTTTTTCGGCAGGAATCGCACCCGGCCTCGGTCGAAGACAAAGCCCTCCGCGTTGGTAGCCAGGCCTTCCTCCGCCCAGAGCGGCAGACGACTTTTCAGTCTATAATACAGGAACTGGTGCAGCCCTTCGTGCGAGGCGACGGAGTATGTAACCATCGGGCCTATGTTCCAACAGACCGTTGTGCCTTTGTAGGTGTAGCCCCCGGCTTGGAGTTTCTCCGCGGTCTTGGCCTGGCCAAACTTGCCACGCGTCAGGCTCAGCCATTCGGCCCGGCTGGCTAGCATGTACATGGGCATTTTCTCCGTGCTCGCCGGCAGGTCAGCCAGGCCTGTGAGGTCCAGGTAATTGCCGTAGCAAGCTTCCATGAACCCCGGCAGAACTATCCGCAACTTTCGATCGCCCGTCGAGGTGTATATGCGGTAGTGCGTCGTGAAAAACACCGTGCCCCGCTGAGCGACGCCAGGCCAGGGCTTTTGGCGGATGGGCGTACTAAGCGACACGCCCCCAGGCTCGACAGGCTGGCAACCTGGCAAGGTCGCCGTCGAGACAAGGGTGAGTATCACCATGAAGAGCGTGAAGAACGTGAAGCGGGGGGGGTTGGGTTTTATATTTGTCATATTGCTACCTGTTATATGTGCTGTTTCTCGGCCTGAAAGGCCAAGCTAACTTAGCCCAGGGCAACGCCCTGGGTTAAGGATGTTCCAAATACGAAACGCTCTGAAAGGGCAGCATAGTATAGCGTATTTATGTTGCCCTTTCAGGGCGTTGGTTCCTCAGCCATTATATCCCAGGGCGTTGCCCTGGGATAAGATATATTAGCCCTCCGGGCTGAAAAAACCGTGAAGGGTTGCCATGGTAAAAAAACACAAAAAAACTGGCATCCCGAGCGGGATTGGGTATCCTTTTTACAGCGGAATCTTTGAATAATCAATCGCAAGGCCACTTGGTGCACGCATCAGCCTGCGGATAGAGGAACTATTATGGACGCTCGAACCAAATCGACATCGGCATTTCGTTTCGGAAAAATCCAAGCCATCGCCGCAGCTACGCTGCTGACGCTACTGACTCTAAGCCCAGCCCGGGCGGGGCTGGAAGCTCAGCTGCCTGCGGATACGCTTGTCTATGCGCACTGGGCGGGGCGGAGCTTGATATTCGACGGGTCGCAGTTTGGCCAACTGATCCAGCAGGATTCCATGTTTGACCTTATAAAAATAGGCATCAGGCAGATTTGCGTATCGTCAGGCCAGGCCGGGCCAGATCAGGCTGATGATATTATCAAGCTGCTGGACATCGCCTGGCAAAGGCCTATCACGCTAGGCCTGGCTGGGCTCAACAAACAGGATGGCCTGTCTCGGGGGCAGCTGTTTATCGAGCTGGGCAAAGACCGGGCGGAGTTCGAAAAAACGCTCGACAGCATCCTGGCTGGGCTTGGACAAAAGCAGCCTCCCGCTACGGCGATGGGCAAGGGATCTTACAGAATAGCAGCCAAGACCCAAGGCCGAGTTGCATACGGGTTTGTCGGCGAGACGTTTTTCGCCACCCTGGGCCCGGACGAAGCGAAGACCAAACTCCAAGCCCAGGCGATACTCACGGGCAAAAACCCACCAGGCCTGGACAAGAACAAAAAGTTCACCACTTGCCTGCGAAAAAAACCGCTCCGCGGCCCAAACGTTCAGTTGGCTTTCTATGTAGACGTCGCTGCGATTTTCACCCAGGCTGAGGCACTCCTGCCAGCCCCTGCCCCCGCTCCTGCCACTCAGCCAGCCTCGGCTCCGACGAACCCGCTGCGGAAAATCACGACCGCTCTGGGCGTGGACAAACTCTCCGCCATCGCCGGGACGCTACGCATCGTCAATAAGGGCATGCTGTCGAAGGTCAGGCTGTTTACGCCCGGGCCTCACCGCGGCATTTTGCTGCCCCTGGCTGGTGAACCCTTGGACACCCGGGACATCGCTGCGATTCCCGCGGACGCCGACTTGGCATTGGCGTGGAATATCGCGCCGGGCGAAATGCTCAATGAAATAATCAAGATCGCCACCGATATCAGCCCGCCCGCGGGCGGCATGATAGACAAAACCCTCGCCATGGCGTCAGGCCCAGTTGGGGTCTCGCTGCGGAAGGACGTCATAAACGCCCTTGGCGACACTTGGCTACTCAGCTCCGCCGAAAGTCAGGGAGGCTTGCTCACCGGCACGGTG
>Ga0190284_1000673_pt1 | contig 17964 bp, 11 predicted proteins | sample 48691812_MG_FD_161668 | JGI IMG/M metagenome (GOLD analysis project Ga0190284, IMG submission 161668) | Hydrothermal vent microbial mat bacterial communities from Southern Trench, Guaymas Basin, Mexico - 4869-18-1-2_MG | ecosystem: Environmental > Aquatic > Marine > Hydrothermal vents >...
TAAAATTCCCCTCTCGAGTGGGGTTCCCGAAAGGGCGGAGTGTGTTATTTACTTTATATTTATATAATTAGATTGATCGGCCAATCTGATAACTTTATTCCGAACTATAATATCAAATCTAACTCTTAACAAAAAAGGAGAAAAAAATGAAGAAAATTATTACTCTTATCGCGATTCTCGCAATCGCAGTCACAGGTATCGCTACAGCGGACATTGCTGATGGTGGTTTTACAAACGCCGTCGGGTTTGTGGCTCAAGCTAGCAATATCGATAGCAGTGATGTTGATAAAGGCTGGTATGTAGGATATAATGGCGACCCGGGTGCTTGGCACTATGACACAGCCAACCATGAGGTAACACGTGGAAGTACAACCAGTTCACGCAGTTTTGGTCAGATTTTTACCTCTACACGTACAGGTAACCAGACAATCGTAATCGATTGGACAATGGTTGATGCTGATGAAAGTAGCGATAACCGGGTATCGTATGCAGTATATGGAGTTACCAAAGGCACCGGAAGCGGATTTGCCTCTTTCAACATCGACAGTTGGTCATTTAATACGACTGCAGATTCAGGCAGTACTGCCACAAAACTGGCAGATTGGAGACGCCATAACGTTGCGCTTGCGGATATGGAAGATCCTATCACCATTGATATTGACTGCGGAACAGGTTATGACGAATATGCTATCGGCTTTTCAACATTCAATATGAATGCAGGCGACAGTGTAACGGTAAGAAGCATTCAATTCATCCCTGAACCGGCGACATTTGGTCTTCTCGGCCTTGGAATCATTGCGTTTATCCGCAGAAAATAATTATTTAACGATTGAAAAGATTTAACGATTGAAATGATTGAAATGAATTAAAATCACCAGATCATTAAATCATTAAATCGTAAAATAATAAAAGGTCGTGCCGTTTGGCGCGGCCTTTTTTTTTAAAAAAAGTGTACCTCGCACAGTCTTTTAACTTAGTCAGGACATCAAATTATTTTTGCCACTAAATTATTCTGCCACTAAATTATTCTGCCACCAATGATTCTGCCATAAAAATATTTGTATTAAATTTTAACATCGACTACTGTTAATGGTTCTGTTTAAAATCTTTTCATTTCTTAATAATATAAAAACAGAGTCCAAATTCTATCTCTTTCTGATTGGTTGCCGGATTATTGAAAAATCAGAATCATTAATTTTTTAAGGCAGAATAATTTAGTGGCAAAATAATTTTTAAAAGGATATAAACCTGTAAAAAAAAGCAGAACGATAATTGACAGTTAAATTCTAAATTTTCCCGAGGCGCGGGCGTTCGGGATAATTTCCTCAGATGTACCTGAAATCACCAAATCGTTTCAATCGTAAAATCACTAAATGGTGACTGACTGAGGAAAAATGACGCTCTGTCTGAACTAAGTTATGAATTATTTGAAGAAGTTTAAACCTTTTCTGTTTGCTTTAATACCAATATTTTTATTGGCGATTGCTTTGCTGTTTTTCGATTGTGAAAAAAAAGACGCAGGCCCACATTCACAAAAAAAAGCAAATTCTATTGTCGCAAATAGTTTAACTAACAAGTTGCGTGTAAAAAAGAAAAATAAACAAAAACTTCAGCTCAAAAAAAGAAAAAATAATAAAGAACAGTTCCAATCTGTTTTTGCTACCGTTTTAATTGAGGGAAAAATCGCAACAGGTGTTGTTGTTTCCATTTCTGCGAATTTCAAAAAAAAACAAATCTGGTTTTATTCCGAAACAGAAAGCAATAGCGTAGCTGTTTTTCAGGTTCCGGCTCACGCTAGGAAAATAAAAATTACTGCTTCACATCCCGGCTATCTTAATGCTTCTTTTTTTATAAAGAAATTTTATTCCATCGAAAATCCTCTATCAGTAACTCTTAATCTTTCTGAAAATGGGCCTGTAATAACTGCCTGGATAATTTCTGAAGACGGGCTGCCGACAAGCAACATTATTGCAAGAATTTTTTCTACAGATAATCAAAGAATTCCGGCGTTAAAAAATGCTGTTTCGACCAACTTTTATGATAACGAAATAATTTTTGATCCTATTCCGGTTGGCCTGAAAAATCTTTGCGTCTCTTTAAAAATCGAAGATATGCCGGAATGCTTTTCTGAAGTTTTTGATACTGTTGACGGAAAAGATAAAACGGTTATCGTTGTTGTTCCCTCGAGTTCTAAACTTTATGGCAGAGCAATTTTTAGCGATGGAACTCCGGTTTGCTCTTTCAAACTTAACGCAAATCCCGTTACTGATGAGGCAGGCAAATTTCATTCCGGTAAGATTAATAAAAAAATTTTCACCGACCAATATGGCGTATATTTGTGTCCGGGTTTAATTCCAGCTTACTATAATATTAATGTTAAATTAGAACAAACTGCCGCAATTAAAACAAATTTATGGATTACTGAAGGTGTAAATTATTTCGATATAAATTTTGAAAAACTGCCTTTTGTAACTCTTCATGGTTCTACTCTTTTTGGAAATTCGGGAGAACCGGTTACTAATGTTACCGTTACTTATACTTCTTATATCGGAAATAAGACTCAACGGGAACTTTCCGATGATTTTGGCGATTTTAAGTTTGATATTATGTTGTCGCCAGGCCGCAACCCCGGCGAACTCAAAGCTGAAAAAAAAGGTTTCTGCAACGCTTTTGCTTATTTATCTAAAACTTATTCCGGGCAGCAAGTTGTTCTTAAACTTTTTGAGGCTTCTTCCATTACAGGTAAAGTTTTTATTGCACGAAGAAAACCGGTTGCAGGTGTGGTGGTTAGCGCTAAATCTTTTTCGCCGAAAACAAAATCTGACGAAAAATCCGATGACGAACTCCTCGGAAATACCGCTGACCCGGGCTTCGAAACTGAGTATGGAGGAGTAAGCTCGCCGACTACGGAAAACGGCGCTTACGTTATTGAAGATGTTGCCGCTCCTGAAACTTATCGCGTTGATGTTGTTTCGCCTTGGTGCTTTACGATGAACAGGTTTGACCCCAAAATTAATATCGTTAATGTCAAACCAGAATCTCCGGCTTTGCACAATCTTTTTGTCTATACAAAAAATGTTATTCTTGTTAAAGCATTGAATGAAGAAGAAACTCCAGTCGAACAATATGAGCTTCAATGTAATGTGAGAACTGCTGATTCTCAAAACGCGAAAACTATAAAAATCGACCACCGGGGAGAAGAATGGGCGCCCGTCAGTATTGACGTTAAATTTTGTCATCCGAAAGCGAAAGTAACTTTTACCGCTTCGACAAAAACCGCTGCAAGTAAAGAAAGCAAGCCAGTAAATTTATGCGGTTTCTCTACTAATTATGTTACTTTAAAACTTGAACCGGAAGAACCGCAAATTGCCGGACACGTTTATATGCCCGACAAAATGCCGGCAGTTAATGCTTCTGTTACGGCGCGCGCGAAAGCAAGCGGAAGCAAAGCTAACACAAAAACCGACCACACCGGATATTTTGAAATTCGCGGGCTTAACTGCGCTGAAAAAGAAGATGTATTTTTACATGCGTCTTTGTGGCGCCAAAGAGTTTCCGCTGTTACTAATGTTCCTGCGGGAACTTTTGATGTTGATATTTATTTGCATAAACCACAGTTTGTTACAGGGTACGTTTTTTATGAAAACTTCAGTTCGCCTGCTTCAAACTTTTTTGTTAGTTTGACGGGAAACAAAAACACAGGAAAAGAATTTTCTTCGCCTGATGGCAGTTTTAAATTTTATATAAACTCAAAACAAGCTTTCGCAGACAAAGGTTTCGTTTATATTATTGCTGATGGTTATTCTCCGGAAAAAATCGAAGTAAATTTTGAGTATGATGAAGAATATGATGCCGGGGATATCCTTCTCAAAAATAAATACGCTATTGTAAAAGGTAAAGTTGTTAACCAGGACAAAACTCCTGTCTTTGCTGATGTGTTTCTAAAACTTGTTGATACTTCAATCAGAATGAAAACGGTTTCTACTCAATCTGATAAGCAAGAAGGAACTTTTACTTTTGACAATTTGCCTGTTGAAGAAATGTATCTCGAAGCAAAAACACGCGTTGGAAAAGCTGTTTCGGAACCTTTCACTCCTGCGCCGGGTGTTATTACTACCGTGCCTGATTTGGTTATCGGCACGACTAACGGAATTTTTGTTAATCTTAAATTTGTTCTTCCTAATGGAAATCCTGCTCGAAATATGTATGTTGAAAGATTTAAATCTACAACAGACAGAAACGGAAGTTTAAAACTTTGGCTCAAGCCCGGCAAATTTCCGTCCACAAAGGTTTTCTCGAAATTCGTCCCGAAAGAAGGTTCCATCGGCGCTAAAACTGACGCTAATTTAGCATACTTTATTACAATTCCTTTTGTTATTACTGAAGAAACAAAAGAAAAGATTGTTCAACTTAAATCTACTTCACGTATTACAGGAATTGCTTTTGTGAATGGCAAAAAATACAGCGGCACTTTGCAGTTTAAATTAATTTCTCAAAATATGTCTTTTAAAGCTGTCGCGCATAACGGGATTTTTAAACTTAACGCTATGCCCGGAAAATATCTTGTTTTTTGCCGCCCTTTTAAAACGGCCATTTCGGTTACTTTAAAAAACAAAGTTCAAAACAGGATTAATTTTATTTCCGGACATGGAAAAATCGAACTGTTTTTTCCCTGGAAAGGGGACTGGAGAGTTTCCATAAGATTTATGGTTGACGGTTCTTATGTTAATATTTCCGGCAGGAGAAAAAACAATATTTCGCGAATGGATTTTAACGAATTGCCGCCGGGAAAATTTTCTATTGATGTTACCGGATTTCTCAATTCCGGCAGGACCAATTTTAACAAAAAAACAGAATTATATCAGGACGGATTTATTTCCATATCTTTTTAAAATAATAAGGTAATAAGGTTGAATATTTTTTTATTTGAAGGCTACTAAAGTCAAGAATTTTAAATAAGGTTTTTTATCGTTCTCCCCCAGAAAAAAACATTGAGCCCATAAAAATTACATATCCTCCCTAAAAAATCCATCGCCCCTTTTTCCGCAAGAAAACTACTTGTTTATTGACATGTTTTACCGTGCTTTTGGATGATTTGCGCAAAAATATGACAGTTTCTGACATTCTTTTTTGGGGTGTTTAATGATATAATACAGGTATGAAATGTCTTTTTATTTTTTTACTTATTTTCTCGAATTTCTGCCTCGCTGATGCTGTTATTGTGTTCAACGAAATAATGTATCACCCTGCGGAAAATGAAGATGCTTTAGAATGGTTGGAACTTCATAACCAAATGTCGGTAAATATTGATTTATCAGGATGGCGGCTTTCTTCAGGTATTGATTATACTTTCCCTAATGACACGATTATTTCCGGCGGGAATTATATTGTTGTAGCAATTGATCCTGACGCGCTTAAATCCGCCACAGGACTCGATGATTTTAAAGTTGTCGGACCTTTTTTAGGCAGGCTTTCCAATTCAGGCGAAAAAATTAACCTGCGCGACAATAGTGGTCGCTTAATGGATTCGTTAGAATATTCCGATGGGGGAAAATGGCCTATCGGCGCAGACGGTTCCGGTGTTTCTCTCGCTAAAATTAATAAAAGCACAGCAAGCGCGCCTTCGGAAAACTGGGATTGCAGTGTTTTTGTCGGAGGCACTCCCGGCGAACAAAACTTTTCTTCTTCGCATTCTGTTTCGGTAGTTTTAAATGAAATTTCAAGTGTTACAAATTCTACTTCTTTTATAGAACTTTATAATTACGGAACCAGCATCGCACAACTCGAAAACTGCAAAATACTTTCTTCAGGAACAAATTTATTTTATACTTTCCCGGCAACGGAAATTGCCGCGAAAGGATATTTGAGTTTAGATAATTCTGCATTAGGATTTAAACCCGCAAAAGACGATAAAATTTATCTTTTCGCTGCTGATGGAAAAGAACTTCTCGATGCCTTTGCCGCGAAGAAAAAATTGAGAGGCAGATCGTGGATAAATCATTTCAATCACTTCAATCCTGATTGGTTATATCCGAATTCTGAAACTCCAGGCGCCTCAAACTCTTTTTCTTTTAATAATGATATAGTTATTAATGAAATAATGTATCATCAACGTGACACTCGTGGAACACCGGGAGTTTATAATTACATTACCAACATTGTTATTGACAATGTTTGGAAATACAACGACACCGGCACGAATCTCGGAACTGCCTGGCGCGAAGTAGATTACGATGACACTTCCTGGCCTTCGGGGAAAGCGTTGTTATACCATGAACCCGACCCATTGCCGGCTGTTAAAAATACTGAAATCAGCAACCCGCCGATAACTCATTATTTTAGAACTGAATTTATTAATGATGGAACAGAAATGCCTCATTCTTTAAAATTGAACCTTGTTGTAGATGACGGCTCTGTTGTTTATCTTAATGGAAAAGAAATTTATCGTTATATGCTTCCACCAGGTGAACTTTCGTATTTAACTACAGGAGGACACGGACTGGACGCTACTTTTGACGGGCCGTTTATTGTTTCGGCTGACGCTCTTGTTTCCGGCACAAACATTATTGCCGTGGAAACTCATCAGGCAACTAAAAACAGCGGGGATGTTGTTTTTGGTTTGGAACTTATTTCTCGTTCAGAAATTTTTCAAGAAGTTTCTGAAGGCGAGTCGCCGGAAGAATGGATTGAACTTTACAACCGGGGAAGCTCGCAGATAGACATCAGCGGTTGGAAACTCGCCAACGCTGTTGATTTTGAATTCCCGCAGGGAACAATCATTAATCCCGGTGGCTATATTGTTGTTGCAAGCGAAAATACTCCGCCCCAACTGCAATATCCTTATTTCGATTTTATCGGCTTTAAAGGTAAACTATCTAATAGCGGTGAACCTGTTGAACTGATTGACGCGCATGGAAATCCCGCCGATAAAGTTCATTATTTTGACGGAAATCCATGGCCGAAATATGCTGACGGTGGCGGTAGCTCGCTCGAACTTACTAATCCTTTTGCTGATAATTCTATTGCCGAAAACTGGATGGCAAGCGATGAATCTTTAAAATCTTCCTGGAGTAATTATACTTATCGAGGAATAGCTGATAACTCTGTCCGACCGGATAAATATCATGAATTTGTTATGGGATTGCTTGACGAAGGTGAAATTCTTATTGACGATATCGAAGTTATAGAAGATCCGGATGGCGCTGCAACTTCTTTCCTGCAAAATGGAGCCTTTGCTTCCGGCACGGACAAATGGCGGCTTCTTGGAACTCACGAAAAAAGCGAAGCTTTTGATGATTCCGGAAACAATGTTTTGAAACTTGTCGCCACGGGACCAACGGAGCACATGCATAATCATGCCGAAACAACTTTTCTGTCCGGCAAAGAAGTTACTACAGGAAATTATTATGAAATTTCTTACAGAGCAAAATGGCTTGCTGGAAACAATCAACTTAATACACGCCTTTACTTTAATCGCGTGCCTAAAACTATGTATTTAAATGTGCCGGATAAATCAGGAACTCCCGGCGCGCAAAACTCACGCTTCGTTTCTAACGCTCCTCCGGTTTTTTCTGATTTTATCCATTCGCCTGCCGTTCCTGAAGCTAATCAAGCAGTTACAGTTACCGCGAATATAAATGCCCATAGAGGCATTAAAACAACCCGGCTTTTTTGGTCGCTGAATGAAGGAAGCTGGAGCAGTAAAATTATGATCTCCACCAACAATATTTTTTCTGAAACTATTCCGGGATTTTCTGAAGGAATCGTTCAGTTTTATATCGAAGCGGTTGACAACCTAAACTCAACATCACAATATCCGGTTGCCGGCTCGGATGCACCTGCACTTTACAAAATAGAAGATGGTCACGCGACAACTTTGCCAACTCATAATATCAGAATTGTTATGAACACAAGCGTTGTTGAAAGAATGTATTTGAAAACAGAAAAAGTCAGCAACGTTTTGCGGCCTTGTACTATTATTTATGATGAAAAAGATGTCTTTTATAATGCAGGAGTTCGATTAAAAGGTAGCGGTTATGGTAGAGGAAAAAGTGGTTACAAACTTGTTTTTCCAAAAAATAAACTTTTTCGCGGAGTACATTCGTCTATTACTATAGATGTTTCAGGAAAGCACATGGATAACTTCGGAAGCAGCGGCAGCCAGGAAGAAATCCTTTGGAAGCATGTCGCTAACCGCGCCGGAAACATTCCTATGCCAAATGATGACCTTGTATGTGTTATTCGAAACGATACAAGAGATTCCGGAATTCTTACCATGGCACGCTTTGGAAATGATTATTTTGACGGGCAATATAAAAACGGTAGTGAAGGAAAACTGTTCAAATTCGAGCTTATTTATTTTTCTACTTACACGACAGACGGCAACCCGGAAAGCTTGAAAGAACAGCCGAATCATGTCCTGGAACAACCTATAACTGTAGGCGGTTATAACACTAAAATAGATGTCTCCAATCTTGGCGATGACAAAGAATTTCATCGCTGGCATTATCTTATAAGAAACCATCGGCAGAATGACGATTATTCTAAAATAAAGGAAATGTGCAAAACTTTTGACTTAACCGGCACTAACCTGGAAAATTCTATAGGAAATATTATTGACGAAGATGAGTTTATGAGAACTTATGCCTTTCTTTCGCTTATTGGAGCTTTTGATGTTTATCACGGACTTGCAGGGGGGGGCTTTCACAATAATATGTTTTATGTCCGACCGGAAGATAACAAAGTTCTTGCCATTCCTATTGATATGGACTGGGCTTGCAGAAACAGTTATATGGATGACCCGCTTTGGAAATCCGGCAAAAATAATTTATGCAAAATTATTGATATTCCAAGAAACACAAGAAAAATTTATGGTCACGCAAAAAATATTATTGACACTTCTTTTAATTCTGATTATCTGAATTATTGGGCTAATCATTATTATTCTCTTGTCGAAAATCAGCCCGGAGAATTTTCCGCTCTTCTTGCTTATGTCAACGGTAGAACCTATCATGTAACAAACAGTTTCCCCGAAAAAGTAAATTTTGAAATTACTTCTAATAACGGTGAGGATTTTTACACTTCGGAACTATCGGTTGATATTCATGGAACTGCATGGATTGATATAAATAAAATTTATATCGAAGGAAATCCGGTTCTTCTTTCTCCCGAATGGAATACTATTACTAATTGGAATATTAATATCGGATTAATTCCGGGAACTAATTTTTTGAATTTTATAGGCTATGACTTTCAGGGACAGGCTGTTGTTTCTGATTCCATTACTGTTGTTTCATCTGCCATTCCCGAATATCCGTCTCTGTCTATCAACGAGCTCATGGCGATTAATGATTCTACAATTACTGACTCGTTTGGCGAGTTTGATGATTGGGTGGAAATATATAATTATGGAAGCAAAATTGAATCTCTAAAAAACTGTTTTCTTACGGATGATTTTTCTGAAAAAGATAAATGGGCTTTTCCGGATGTTTTTGCCGCGACAAATTCTTATTCTCTTGTCTGGGCTGATGGCGAAACAAACCAGGGACCGATGCACGCTAATTTCAAACTATCCGGTATTGGAGAAGAACTGGCATTGTATTATAAAACTAATAATACTTTTTATCTGTTGGATTCTGTTACTTTTGGGCAGCAAAATAACGATATTTCTTTCGGAAGGTTGCCGGACGCCCATGGTGATTTTATTGATATGGAGTCTACACCATTGGCGCCAAACATTCCTGAACCGGGAATAATATGGATTATGATTATGAGTACATGTTACTTCGTGATTGTCAAACGTCAAATGCCTAACCTCTAACCTCTATCTAAATGCCAAACTGGAAAGATGAATTTAAAAACCCTTCTTCTGAATTTCGCTCCATGATCTTCTGGGTCTGGAACGGCGATATGTCGGAAAATAAAATAACTGATACACTTGAGCAGTTTAAAAAAGTTGGGATCGGCGGCGGATTCGTTCATCCGCGGCAAGGATTGATTACTGAATACCTCTCTGAAAGATGGTTCGAACTTTGGCAGCACGCGATCAATGAATCGAAAAGGCTTGGATTAGAATGTCATATTTATGACGAAAATTCTTTCCCGTCAGGTTTCGGCGGCGGCCACGTTCTTTCAAATAAACCTTATGCTCTCGCGAAGTATATGGTCGCAAGAAAATTCGATAGTTCAGTCGCTCCTCAAAGAGGAGAAAACATCTTAAAAAAATTTAAATTGGATGACGGATCTTTTCTGATTATTGAACATAAAATAAGCCCTTCAAAAGCATGGACCGCATGGTTTCCTTCAGTGGACAGAACACGCCCGCAGGTTGCAAAGGAATTTCTTGATTCTACTCACCAAAAATATGCCGACCGGTTTTCTGATGAATTCGGGAAAACTGTTAAATATGCTTTTGCTGATGAGCCTATGCTTGCAGAAAATGGCGGACCGCTTATGTCACACTTTATTCTTAAAGAGTTTAAACGTGACCACGGGTACAATCTGATCGATTATCTTGATTCGCTTTTTGTTGATAACAAAAATTATAAATCTGTAAGGTTTGATTACTATTTCACTATGCAAAGACTTTGGATAAATAATTTTTGTAAACCTATTCACGAGTGGTGCGAAAAAAATAACCTGAACTTTACAGGCCATTTTATGGAACATGAATGGCCTTCACCGAAAAGTGCTCCGAGCACTATGGCTTCTTATGAATGGATGCAGTCTCCGGGTGTTGATATTCTGGCTTGTAATATAGATTTTAATTCAGAAAAAACTAACAGCCTGCACCTTATGAATCTTAAAGAAGTTTCCTCGATAGCAAGACAACTCGGAAAAAAAAGAGTCCTTTGCGAAGTTCATGGCGGTGGGGGATATAACGCTGTTCCGGAAGACTTTAAAAGAACGTGTGACTGGGTTCTTATTAATGGGGTAAATCTTGTCTGCGAACATCTTAGCTTACAAACTGTTGCGGGCACAAGAAAATATGACTGGGCACAGACTTTCAGTAACCATTCTCCATGGTTTAAATTTTATAAAAAACAGGCTGATCATCAGGCGCGTTTGTCCGCCATCCTCGCTAATGGGAAAGTCGATAACAGAATCCTGCTGCTGCAGCCTACCACTACTGCCTGGATGCATTATACGCCGATGGTTCACAACGCTTACGAACATAAAGAAAATTATATAATAAGTAAGTTCTTAAATGATGAATGCAAAAAAATAAAAACTTCTCAAACAAGTTTAATTCAACTTTTCGCAAATAATCAAATCGGTTTCGATCTCGGGGATGAATTTATTATTAAAAATCATGCTTCTGTAAATGATAAAAAATTCTCGGTCGGTAAATGCAATTATGATGTCCTTGTTATTCCTGAAACTATGGAGAATATTCTCGACTCAACTTTAATAATCCTCGAAAATTATCTGAAAGCAGGTGGGGAAATTATCTCTGTTTCTAATCCGATAAAATTTGTCAACGGAAGGAAAAATGATGAAGTTAAAAAACTCGCTGATAAATATAAAAATAATTGGTTCGTTGTTGCCGATTATGAAAATTTGCTCAATAAAATATACAAGACCTGCCCTATAAAAATTGAATGCGTTGACGGTTCGCATCTTCCTAAATCAATCTCTTACGAAAATATAAATTCTGATAGTGGCTACAATCTTCATTTCTTTATTAATTCCGGATTTGAATCTGAAAAAATTAATGTTAAATTACCGACTGGGGGTGTTGAAAAACTTGATACTGTATCCGGTGAAGTTATTGGTTATCCTTCTGTAAAAGAAGGGGAGTGTCAACTTGTTGAAATCTCTCTGCCGCCCGCAGGGCATCTTTTGCTTCAGGAAACTGATGAAAATACTCCACCTGAAACTGAAGAAAAATTTACAAAAATTAAAATTGATAATATGGAGTCGAACCAGACGGTCAGGTTCGATTCTATAGAAAAAACCGCTCCGAATGTTCTTCCAATTCATTATTGCAGCCTGACTGTCGGAAAAGAAAAATTTGATGATATTAAAGTTCCTAAGGCAAATAAGAAATGCTGGCGGGAACACGGGTTTGAAAATGATATATGGTGCAGCGCAATGCAGTTTAAAGATAATTATTCTGACTTTGTTTTTAATGGTGATTCAGGTTTCGAGGTTGAATACTTTTTTCAAATAGATGATTCTATAAACAAAAGCACTTTAAATTCTTTGGAACTCGCAATTGAAAAACCTGGAAATTATAAAGTCTTTGTTAATGATAATCCTGTTTCTTTTGAAAATTCTAAAAAATGGTTTGACGAAAATATTAATAAAATTTCCGTTGCGAGTCTCGCTGTAAAAGGACTTAATAAAATACTCTTAAAAGCGAGTCCCTTTAATATTCACTGTGAAATCGCTCCGGTTTATCTACTTGGCGATTTCGCCCTCTTTCCTGCTGAAAAAGGCTTCATAATGAAAAATCCTGTGCAGCTTAAAATTGGCGACTGGACAAAACAAGGCCTGCCTTTCTATAATGAATCCGTAAAATATAATGCACGGTTTGTTCTTGATAACGATACTGAGCAAATTAATATTTCGCTTGGCGATTGGAATGGTTCTGTGGTGAGCGTTGAAATTGACGGGAAAAATCATGGCGCAAATCTATGGCCCCCTTACTCATTTTCATTAAAAACTCCCTTTAAAAAAGGCGCTCATTCTATCTCCCTGGAAATCGTTGGAAATGTCGGTAACTTAATGGGACCGCATTTTAATGAAAGTTTTCCCATCGTTTCGACTTGGATTAATTCTCCTGATAAAGAACCGCATGGTAACGAATATAAAATTTCCCCTTATGGCCTTGAACAAAACTTTGAAATTTCTCTCAGATAATTCCAAAAGTCTGAAATTCCCGGGAACACCGAGCCCCAGCTCGGTATAAAAATTAAAAGTTTTATCAAAAAAAACACACTGCCACCAAAGTGGCACACCTTTCAAGAGGGGAGTTTGTCTTACGTAACACTTTTTGTGTTGATTGACCTTTTTCGAGCAATTCCTATTCATAAAAATCTTCCGATCTGAAGCTCGATGTTCACAGATATTTCAGATGAAGAGTTAGTTTTACTTTCATCCCATGATATTTTAAATTTCTTCAATAAATTGATTTACAAGCTGGTTCGCTTTTTCTTGAGTTAATGCTTCTCCAAAAATTCTGATTACTGGTTCGGTGTTTGATGCTCTAATCAAAACCCATGAATCTTCCCAATCTAATCTTAATGCCATCATTTCTAAAATTAATGCCATGCCGGAAAAACTGTCGCGACAAGGATGCATTGCAGGCCAGATAACCCCGCCACTTCCGCCTTCTCCACCAATAACTGCATCAACTTCCAACATTTTAGATGTAACATTTATTTCTCCAACAGGAGTGAAATATAAAGGAGAATTATATTTTTCTGAATATCAAAAGAATTTTTTATAACCCGAATTTTTCTTATGTCAGACTCTTCTACAAAAACTCTGTCAGGCTGATTATAAATATTTTTAAAGCCTTTGATTGCATTGTAAGCATGCGACGAAGGACAGCTAACTTTTTTCTTAATTATGTTATAACGTGGAATTGACGATGCTAACTCCGCAGATGTACATCTTTGTTTAGCCATAGCTTCCAGTATTACGCCCATAACCATCAAATTATCAAAACTCATAATATGGTTTGCAAAAGCAACGCTTCCACTCCCGTCCCCGGCAATATCAGCTGAGATTTCATTCATTTTATCAATAATAGAAGATTCCCCGACTGTAGTTTTAAAAACTTCCGCATCATATTTTTTAGCAATATCATCCAAACTTTTTGTAGTGCACCAATTTGTAACAATTTTAAGTTTTCTATCAGAATTTTGTAAAATATACTCCAAAACAATCTGCTATAACCATAAATTTTTTCGCAGCAATTGCTTTAATATCCAATTTAGAACATAGCATATCGAGATATTCTTCCTGGAAATTATTTGGTGGCAATTTTATTTTCCCAATTTTATCCCAGGTCGCCATTAAATATCTTTTGCTGTGATAAATATCTAAAAGTTCCTGCAACTTAACATTAGTAAAAAACGCGCCATTTTCTAAAATAGGAATGAGAGCATTCCATCCCAATGGATGATGTCCAGCCCCAATTAACAATCCGCCTTTAGCTTTTAATTTAGGAACAATATAATGAATTTCCGGAGCAGAAATTATTCCGGCATCTATTACATCACAGCCGCAACTCATTAAAGCAGAAATAGCAGCTTTATGAAACAAAGGCGAAGAAATTCTTGTGTCTCTGCCTACTACAACCGTGCCGCCATCGAGATAAGTTCCGAGCGCGGAAGCAAAATTAATAACTAATTCTGGAATAAGCGCAGAAGCAATTTCTCCGCGCATTCCTGCTTGTCCCAATCTAAATGATCCCATATTTTTAGTTAAAGGTTGTAAGGTTGAAAGGTCTTAAGGTCGAAAGTCAATTAATTCAAAAATCATTTTGACGTTAATTATTTTGTTATTAAAAAACATTATTTTGTTAATAAAAATTTTTTATTTAATTATTTTCCCACATTTGCACTTCAAGTGCATCGGTTGATTCAAAAATCTCAAACTTTTCTGAAACATAATTTTTGCCATTGTATTTCATTGGCCAGTCAGAATAAGTTCCGGCTTTCATATCACGAATCAATTTTCCATCGCCTCCAATATATTTTCCGTTTACGCGAGTATTTTTTGCGAAACTACCATCAGGTAATTTGAAAGTAAAAGTTACTAACGCGGAATTAGTGAAATTCAAAACAAGATTTGGGAGTTCTAATTCTTCGCCGTTTTTAATATTAAAATTATGCGTAGCTTTGAATCCGAGTCTTGATTTTGCGGATACTTCACATTTTCCCGGCGGAACTCCTTCAAATTCATAAGTCCCATCTTTTTTACTTGCGGAAACATTAAACCCTTTTTCAACTGTTTGGCACCATAGATGAACATTAATCCCAACCGGTTTATTATTTTGAGTAACAACTTTCCCAATTACTTTTCCAGTAGTTCCTTTTTTAAGAATAATATTTCCTACATCGCAATTGGCTTTATTTGCGAAACTGTATTTTACAAATTCCGGCAAATATCCTTCAACAGAAATAGTAACATTACCTTCGGGGGTGCGAGATTCTACTTTGAACACAAACTCGCCATCTTCAGAATTATATGATTGCTTGTCATAATTTTGACTAACAACAAAATTAATAGCCGGAGTATCTAAATTTTCAAGAAAAACAGCGTGGGATATTTTTGCCTTTGATGGAAACGTGTAGATTTTTTAAATTAGCTGGAATAGGCGGGAAAATAACTTTGTTTCCTGAAATATTAGTTGAAATTGCGAAAATTTCCGGCATACTATTTTGAGCCATTTTTCCTATTTGAGCATTAATCCCTTCGATTTTTTCGGGGGCATCTACAAGAACTGCAATAATATTTACACCTTTATCTTTTAAGATTAAATCTATGAAAAGTGGTAAAGTAGATTCAGAAGAATTTATCTGTTTCAATATATTTACAGTTGCATAATTTTTGTTATAAGCGGTAGCAGATAGAAGCTCAATAGTTTTAGGAATAAAAAATTTAGCCACACCAGTTTTATCAGTTTGGTTTTCAGCATAAAAATTCTCGCTGTCCTGTATTACTGACGCTAAAGTTACAGTCGCATTGCCAATCGGCGAACCTTCAGCAGTAACATTTACAATAATTTCGCGGTATTTTTCGTTATTGATTATGTTTTCTTCCGGTTCGGAATCAATAGATTGCTCAAGAAAATTTGAGTTCTCTGGCACATCGGTTTTATCGACAATTTTTGTCGATTGTTTTTGATTAATATTTTTTGGTACAATCGGCTTTTCCTGTGGTTTGCAACCGACAAAAAATGTCGATAAAAAAAGCAATGAAATAATAAATAAAACAGCATATTTTTTTATCATAATTTGTCCTTATTTTAAAAATTCTTTGAAGAAGTTTGCCGCCTCAACTTCAAATTTTTCCCCTTCTGCACTGTGATCACTAAAAGGATAATTTATAATTCGCTTTTCCGATTTTATCTTGTTGTATGACGCATAAACAGTATCGGGCGTACAAACCGGATCCTTCATTCCCATTCCTACAAGCACCGGACACTTGATATTTTCCGTATGATTAATGTTATCAAAATAACTTAGATTTTTTAAGAAAAGCTCCATTCTCTCCGGATGGTTTCTGATGTATTGTGCTAAAGCGTTTCCGCCGCCGCTTTGGTCAATTATCCTTTTTTCGTACCAGGAAGATGAAGGCGCCCGGGCAATGCAGAGCGCTACGGAATTGTCTAATGCGGAAATCTGAAAAGATAATCCTCCACCCTGGCTGTGTCCGCTGACTGCAATTTTTTCAGAATCTATTTCAGGAATTTCGCGGGCGAGTTTTAGTGCAAGCAAAGCATCGGTAGTAATATGATAAACATAAGATTTCTTTGGATTTAGAATACCTGTTATCCAATGATAATTATTAAATCCATCATCAAATCCGCTTTTGCATCCTGTTTTTCCGCCTTGCAATCTGAAATCAATAGCGATGACAGCAACCCCCATAAGCAGCCATTTTGCATAACAAATTGCTTCGCCTTTATAATATGAATATCCGTGATAAGATACTACAACCGGAACTTTTTCTGTTTTTGCTTTTTCGGGAAGCAAAAGCCAAGTTGAGATTGGCGTGCCGTCCAGCCCTTCGTAAGTTAAGTCATAAACATCAACGCCCGGCATTGGATAATTTTCCAACTTAGTTTTTTTGATGTTCAGGTTCGCATTTTTAATTTTTTCGCGAACCTCATCCCAGAACTCATTAAAATCCGGTTGTGCGGTTTTAGGAACATTAATTTTTTCAAGCTCTTTTATTTTTTCGTTGTAAAGTTTCATGGTAGATTATTGGATTATTGGATTATTGATTACCGATTACCGATTACTGATTCTTCGCTGAATCTATTAAATCTTCGAGTCTTGCGGTGGCGAGGCACATGACAGTGTCGGCTCCGCCGTAATACATTTTAACTGTTCCGTCATCTTCAAGGATATTTCCGGTAACAAAAATCACGTTGTCAACATCGCCGTGTCGTTCATAATCTTCGTAAGGCGATAAAATATAACCTTTGCTACGCGCGATAACTTTTGACGGATCGTCAAGGTCAAGCAGCAAAGTGCCGCAGCGGTAAATTAATCCGTTGCACCTTTCGCTTACGCCGTGGTAAAGCATCAGCCAACCTTCATCTGTTTTTATAGGAACAGCGCCGGCGCCAACTTTATGTCCATCCCATCTTTCAGGCCGGGTGCATACCACTGGTTTTGAATTTCCCCAGTGAACTAAATCAGGTGAGTAACTAATCCACATATCACCTTTTCCACCTTGACCGTGCGCCATGGTTGGTCGGTCGAATCGAACGTAAAGTCCGTTAACTTTTTCCGGCAGCAGAACACCGTTACGATTATCGGGCTGCGATATATAACCAATGCGTTTGAAATTTATAAAATCTTCAGTTTCAATCATTGAAACGCGAACGCCCATAGTTCCGTGCGCGGCATAAGTTATGTAAAACTTACCATCGAGCGGAGTGATTCTCGGGTCGTATCTTAAGAGCTCAAACCGTGTCATTTCTTCTTCAGAATTTTCCGGGATATTTACCGGCTCTTTTGAAATGTCAAAGTTTATTCCGTCATCGCTGTACGCCATTCTGAAATGCTGTGCGCCGTCAACATCTTCGATTCGCAGCATCATAACATATTTTCCGTTATGTTTTATGCAGCTTGAGTTAAAGACTGCGTTGCTTCTGCACGGCAAATCTTCGATAGTGATGATAGGATTATTTTCGTAGCGTTTAACGATCTCTTTTTTTTCAAAAATCATAATTTCCTCTTAGTATAATTAAATGTTTCAAATATTTTTGTAAATAAA
>Ga0190284_1000674_pt1 | contig 17962 bp, 16 predicted proteins | sample 48691812_MG_FD_161668 | JGI IMG/M metagenome (GOLD analysis project Ga0190284, IMG submission 161668) | Hydrothermal vent microbial mat bacterial communities from Southern Trench, Guaymas Basin, Mexico - 4869-18-1-2_MG | ecosystem: Environmental > Aquatic > Marine > Hydrothermal vents >...
GCGATATAATTTACAAACGGCGTTATTTTACTTGCGGCTATTCGTAAAAACGAGTGGGTAAGGCTAAAAATTTTTCCGTTTATTAGTTCGTCTTGGCACATTTGATATTTTCCCGATTTTTTTGTAGCCGACCTCGCGGAGGTCGGACTATTAATTCCTCTTTTTCTAAAAGGTCTATGAATTCGGTAATGAATTCGGTATATGCGTCCCGCAATGCCGGGATTTCGGTAAGTTCGGTGGATTGTAAGTATTAGCAAGTCCAATTTTTATTTCCGACCTCAACGAGGTCGGCTACAAGACGCATGACAGCATTCTTGCTTACCCACTCATTTTTACGAGGAGCCGATTTTTTGGTACTCAAAAAAGCATTTGTTGCGGATAATTTTTTCCGCTCGATGCGGGAAAAATTATAAATCTCTTTTGCGGAAGCAACCGAAACAATAGAAGTTTTTTCAGGAATAAAAACAGGAAAGTGGGAAGAATTTATAGAAAGTTTTAATATTTTACCTGTAAAGACGGAAAAGCAAAAAGAATACAAGCAAAAAGCAATAAATTATTTTTCAAACAATAAATCAAGAATGAAATATGCCGAATATCGTAAGTGTGGATTTTACATAGGAAGCGGGATGGCGGAAAGCGGATGTAAACAGGTAATAACAAGACGAATGCGAATAACAGGCGCGCGTTGGAACGATTATGGCGCCAAAGCGATAAACTTCAGGGGTTTGGGGACAGAGTCCCCAAGAGCTTGTTAAAACCTCAAATTTTTGCTTTAATTTTAACATATTCTTATTATTAAGCTGCCTTTTTAAATGCCCATGAAAAATATACTTCCGCCGGTGTAGCGTAATCAAGAGATTGATGTTGCCGCACAAAATTATATCGGCTTTTTAAATCTAACTGTACTGTTAAATATACGTGTCCATTCGATAATTTTATATAAGTTATATCTGTTGTCCAGACATGATTTGGTTTGTTTATTTCTACGTCTGCCAGCAAATAGTCATACTTTTCATCCGCTTTATTTGGAATTGTTGTTTTGGCCTTCGGATATACATGATATAAATTTTGCTCCCGCAAAAGCCGGCGAACCTTATTGTGTCCAACATTTATTCCTTCCCGCCTAAGCATTACCGTAAATTTTTCCACACCAAACGCAGGATATTTTTGATGAAGATTTCTTAACTTCTGTTTTATAAAAATATCTTCTGCAGACGCTGGAACAGCTTTATAATAGGTAGTTCCACGATTTAACCCAAGTAACTCACATTGTTTGCTTCTCGGATTTTTTTTGTTTTTGACATCTAATTTGGTTAGGGTGTACTCCATAAATCCCGGCTATTTCGCCAATTGTTTTTTCTTCTTTAAGAGCTTCCAAAGCCACTTGAGCTTTTAATTTTCCACTATACTTTTTTCGTCCCATAATATTCTCCTTTTGGTTTAGACATTTTGGTAAATTATACCGTTTTCCACCTTATAGGGTTGTCTAAATTTCTGGGAGTATTATAACTACAACTGGCAGGAAGCAAGAAATTACAAAAATCTGGAAATTAAATAAGTATCCTAAAGCAAGAAAAATTAAACTAATAAGAAACGGAAAAAACGGAAAAATGATTTGATACAGGAACTATATTTGCGGAAACATTTTTGATGTGTGCGGAATGAGGGCCTGAAGTTATATCTTCAAGCAGGCTTTCCACTTCCTCCTCAAGCCCTTCAGCAAAAAGTTCAACGGATCCGTCCGGCAGGTTTTTTACGTAACCGGTAATAGAATCATAAGCTTTTGCGAACCGGATAACAGTAAACCTGAAACCAACGCCCTGAACATTCCCGCTGTAAATTATTTTGTAAGCAATTTTTTTCATGGACATAATAGACATAATGGACACCGAATACAGAATACTATTTTCTAAGTCTCAACCTTAACGCGTTGAGCTTAATAAAACCTGTGGCGTCTGACTGGTCGTAAACTTCGTCTTCTTCAAAAGTAGCTATTTCTTCGTTATACAGTGAACATGGAGATTTTCTGCCGATAACTGAACAATTTCCTTTGTACAAGTTCAGTTTTGCCGTTCCGGCAACATTTTTTTGAGCTTCGTTTATAAACGCGTTTAGAGAATCCATTTCAGGAGAAAACCAGAACCCGTTATAAACTATTTGAGCAAATTTTGGCATAAGCTGGTCGCGCAGCAGCATAACTTCCCTGTCCATAGTTAAAGACTCGACTGCTCTGTGGGCGGCGTAGAGAATGGTTCCGCCCGGGGTTTCATAAACGCCTCTGGACTTCATTCCTACGAACCTGTTTTCAACAAGGTCAACTCTTCCGATACCATGTTTTCCGCCGATTTTGTTTAATTTTTCAAGCAGTTCGGCAGGGGAGCCGGTTTTGCCGTTAACAGCAACCGCTTCTCCTTTTTTAAAATCTACTGTTATAATTTGAGCTTTGTCTGGTGCCTTTTCCGGCGATTTAGTCAAAACAAACATATCTTCGGGCGGCGCTTTCCATGGATCTTCAAGAATCCCGCTCTCGAAACTTATGTGCAGAAGGTTTCTGTCTGCGCTGTAAGGTTTCTTTTTAGAAACAGGAATCGGTATACCATGTTTTTTCGCGTAATTTATCATTTTTGTCCTGGAATTAAGATCGAATTCCGGATCACGCCACGGGGCGATAATTTTTATATCGGGTTTTAACGCGAAAAAAGTAAGTTCAAATCTTACCTGGTCGTTTCCTTTTCCGGTAGCGCCATGGGCGACAAAAGCGGCTTTTTCTTTTTTTGCGATTTCTATGTGCCTTTTAGCAATGAGCGGCCTTGCCGCGCTTGTGCCAAGCATGTAAAGCCCTTCGTAATAAGCGTTCCATTTTACGAGAGGCCAAACATAATCTTTAACAAATTCTTCCTTCAAATCTTCGATATAAACTTTAGAAGCGCCTGTTTTCAAAGCTTTTTTCCTGACAGGATTCAATTCTTCGCCCTGACCTACATCTGCCGCGTAAGCAATTACTTCATAGCCTTTTTCTTTAAGCCATGTAAGAATAACAGAGGTATCAAGCCCTCCCGAATAAGCGAGTACAACTTTAGGTTTTGCCATTTAATTTCTCCCAAGATTAAGAATTATATTTTTATAATTTTCTTACAATAAAATATTCAGGTTCTTTTCCCTTTTCTTCTTTATAAATTAGTTTGCCATCTAAATAAACAGAAATGTCCCAGCCGCCCGATTGAAACCCATAATAAATTTTCCTTTTACCTTTAACACTTATTCCCGGCTTAATATTTTTTTTAAATTCGCGGTAAGGGGAAGTAAAATATTTAGTTTCAAACCGGGTTTTATTGCTTATTGTTTCTGTTTTCTCCGTTTTTATATCTGATGGTTTAATTTTAGTGTTACCATCTTCCACATAGTTTTTGCCGTTAAGATAATGAGTAAAAACTGTTTTAAGTTTATAAGTTTCATCTTTTTTTAACCAGTCTAACTTTATTTTTAAAATTCCCTGATTAAGTTTGCTGTAAACTTTGAAATAATCGCTTTCACTTTCTTTTTCAAAAGAGCCGGACTTTTCAGTTTTTTTTATTCCAATTCCTATTTTTGCAAAGTCAGGTTTTTGTGCGGTTTTTCCGGTTTCTTCTTCTTCTTTCTTTTTTTTTCGTTCAATGGCTTCAGCTTTTAATTTTTCGTAAAGTTCCGGATAAATTTCTTTAATGCAGCGGCTTTTAACATATTTCCATTTTATTGTTTTCTCGCCTTCGGCTGTTTTAAGCACAAACTCTTCCCGCCCTTTGGAAACGATATCGCCTTTTACGGTTCCTCCTTTGCGGAGCTGAATGGTTACGGCAAAACAGGAACTGGCAACGAGCATGAAAATAAAAATTATTAATATTGTTTTCACTGTTTATTAATCCTTGTTTTCAAATCACAGATTTGGGTTACATCTTTCACTTTTTCAATCATCCCGGTGTGTTCCGGAGTTGATTTTTTTGTGAAGAGCCCAATATTTTTGGTTTCTAAATCCGCAACAATATTTTTTGACAAAATTGGAGTTTTGGAATAAGTTCTGCTGTCAACAAAAACAGCGCGGAGCTTGCAGCCGTTTTTATGCGCCTGCTTTATTTGCGCCGCAAGCCATTCCGGGGTTATAGAATTTACATCAACGATAGTAACATATTTTAGATTTTTGTTGTTAGCAATTTCGGTTGCAAGTTGGGTTTCCAAATTAGCGAGCTTTGCCGTTTCCGGGTTTTCAGGAGACATGGCGATCATCATTTCCGGCTGGCCGGGAAGCTGGGTGTCGGTTTCTGCAAGCAGCAGGAGCATAGGCCCGTACCGTGCAGCCAATCTGACGGCAGTGATAATAAAGGGTTGAAGCGGCGCGAGAATCAGCGCGGGAATATATATCAGCGCGCAGCCATTCAGCAGAAAAGCTGCGACAATGACACCAAACCAATTTTTAATTTTATTTTTTTTCATCAAGATATCCTTGTAAAATAATTTGAGCGGCGAGTTGGTCTTTTTTTTCCTTTCTTTTTTTTCTGGAGACATCCGCGGAAAGCAAGACCCTTTCTGCCGCGACAGAAGTTAATCTTTCATCTTTTAAAACAACATTAATTTGCCTCTGGATTACTTGGTTTTGTTTAAAGTATTCCTTAAGCCTTTTCGAACAGTCTTCAGCAAATTTACTCATCACACTTTCAGAAGCGTCGAGATGAATAGGATGTCCGATAACAACAGTTTCAATTTTTTCTTTTTCGCTGTTCCTTTTTTCGTATTCTAAAACTGTTTCGAGAATAGTTTTACAAATTTTTTTTATTCCGCCGCCTTCGCGAGTTGGCAAAGGCTGCGCTGTAAAACCCAAAGGGTCGGAAATTGCCAGCCCGAGCCGGACCGTGCCTATGTCAATGCCAAGAACGCGCATGGGTTAAATTCCAAATATCAAAATACAAACAACAAACAAATTTCAAATAACTAAACTGTATATTTTTCCAAGTCAGGATCGGCCTTGAGCTTATCCACCAGTTTTTTAACGTCCTGGTCTTTGTCTTTTCTGCAGACGAGAAGCTCGTCGCCAGTCTGAACAACAACAATGTCATCAACTCCGACAAGCCCGACGACACCTTTCCCTGTATTTTCTATTACGCAGTTTGATGAATCAACGGTTACAACATTTCCCCTGATTACATTATTATTCTTGTCTTTTGGCCAGTGCGCCGAAACGCTGGACCAGCTGCCTACGTCATCCCAATTAAAATCGCAGCGGCCGACGATAACATTTTCAGCTTTTTCCATTATAGCGTAATCAATGGATATTTTCGGGGCGATTAAATACACTTCTTCAATAACAGTTTCGATATTACCGTTGCCTGCGGCGTCGCGGATTTTAATTAAGCCTTTGTAAAAATCCGGCATGTACTTTTGAAAAGCATTAAGCATTTCAGCCACCTGGAAAACAAACATTCCGGCGTTCCAGAAAGCGTTTCCTGCCTTGATGAGTTTTTCGGCTTTTTCCTTGTCCGGCTTTTCAACAAATTTTTCGACTTTGGAAAAAACGGTTTCCCCGGAAAAATTTATTTTTTCGCCCGCAAGGATATAACCGTATCCCGTTTCGGGAAAGCTCGGGCTAATGCCGAGAGTAACAAGGGCTTTTTCCTGCACTGCAACTTCCGCGGCGTCGCAGATAGTTCTTAAATAAACGTCAACGTCGGGAATCCAATGGTCAGAAGAAACAACGGCAAGAACCGTGCCGGGATCTTTTGCCGCAAGAAGCGCGCAAACCAGCCCTATGCACGGAGCTGTGTTTCTGCCGTAAGGTTCAGCGATAATATTTTCTTTCGGAACGCTTTCAAGAGCGGCGGAGATGTCTTCCGCCTGGCTCTTCGTTGTTATAACAAAAATCTTTTCGGGAGAAATCTTGTCAAAATGCCTTTCGGCGGTTTGTGTTATCAAAGGTTTATCCCCGATAATGTTTATAAGCTGCTTGGGATTTGATTCGCGGCTTCTCGGCCAGAACCTTTGGCCGACGCCCCCCGCCATAATGCAAACGGAAAGATTATTATTCATTTGTTGTTTGAAATTTGATATTAGAAATTTGCAATTTGCAATTAATATTCCACTACTCCATTGCTCCATTCTTCAAAGGTTTTGTAAGTTCTTTTACAAATTTTTCTATGTTATTAACCATTTGGTCGGAGTCGCCGCCTTCTCCTATTCTTCTTACGATCGCGCTTCCGACAACAATTCCGTCGGCAATTTCTGCGATTTGGTTCACATGTTCAGGATTGGAAACACCAAAGCCGACAGCGATCGGCAACTTAGAATATTTTCGAATTAAATTAATGTGTTTTTCGATATCAGACGACATAGTTTTTTGTTCGCCCGTAACACCTGTTCGGGACACGTAATAAATAAAGCCGCGTGCCTGAGCGGTGATTTTTTCTACACGTTCTTCGGTGCTTGTCGGCGCGACAAGAAAGATAGAATGCACACCTGCCTTATCAAGCTCTTTTTTCAGCGGACGGGCTTCCTCCGGAGGCATATCAAGGGCAAGAACACCGTCAACGCCGGCATCTGCAGCATCTTTCGCGAATTTTTCGTGCCCATACTGGTAAACAGGATTTAGGTAAGTAAAAAAGATGATCGGTATCTGCGTTTTTTGCCGAAGTTTACCGACTAACTCAATAACCTGCTTCAAAGTAACATTATTTATTAAAGCGCGCTCGGCGGCTTCCTGGTTGGTTTTTCCGTCAGCCAATGGGTCGGAGAAAGGAACCCCCAGTTCGATTATGTCGGCGCCGGCTTTTTCGAGAGCGAAAACAAGCTGTTCGGTTCTTTCAAGGTTAGGGTCACCGGCAGTAATGTACGAAATGAAAGCTTTTCCCGACTTTTTCGCCAGCTGCGCAAATTTTTCATCTATTCGGTTCATAAAAACTAAATAAAGGATTATTATATTCGATTACAGGATTATTGAATTAGTGTTTTGTCCATAAATCCAACACTCCATTACTCCAACAACCTTATGTATTATATCAATTTGAGCTATATTTTTCCATAAACTTGACAAAAACAAGTCAAAAAAGTATCTTTATAGACAATAAACGGAAAAAAATATTTAATTGGCTTATAACTTGCTGCTTAAATATTTTAACAAATAAAATTTTACCGCTATGAAAAAATACTTTTTATTTTTATTATTAGTATGTTTCGTTACGTCAACTCGAGCTGCAAATCAGCAAGTAGTGGAATTTGATGTGCTTAAAGCAATTTATAAAGGGGAAGGAAATATAGAGATTGTTAATGATTCCGGGATGTACGACATAAAAATAACCGGAATGGGCAGTTCAAGCAATATAAATTCATTGACAATTTTACCTCAAGCCGGCAGAAAAAAAGCGCCGAATTTTACACATATCAATCTTATTTACGGAGATGGATCGTTTAAAAAAATTCAAGTTAAATTTCCGCCCGGAAAAGGCGAAAGGTCAAGTTACATAAGAAATATTGCTGTTAGCGGGTCCGTTGATAAATTGTCCATTGAAGGCGGCGACCTTGGGGCTACCGACCTTCATGATGGAAAAGTTGATATAGATGGAAATGTAAAATCTATTATTATAAAAGGGAAAAAATACAAAAATAGTTCTAATGTATTAGAATGGTGGGGAGGAGATATTTGGGCGAATATTGAAATTAATGGTTTCTTGCAAAAACTGCTTGTAAAAGGCGGGAACATTAATTTGGACGAGCAGGGAGGCGTTATTGGAAAAATTATTTCTCATGGGGTAATTAAACAGTTAGTTGTCAAAGGCTTTTCCTTAAAAAATGAAAATAACATTAAAGAATTGCACGGCGGGGGAGTCTGTGTGGAAATTGACACAAATGAACGCGAATTGCAAAAACTGCTTGTAAAAGGCGGGGTTTTAATTGGCGGGAAAATTAAGTGCCAGCAATTAAAAAACTTGAAAATTATCGGGCAAGACCCGTTAAATCCGGCCTCGATACCGATTTCTTTTACGAAATCCGGAATTTTCAATTCGCAAATTCTTACTTTTAACAGCGGAACATTGCCAAGTGATTTAATACACACAACAGTAAAAAACGGAACTATTCGCGACAATATTTTTACCGCTTATGGGGACGTAAAAACAGTTAAAGTTACCGGCAAAACAGGAGCGTCGGCGGGAAATATAAGCAACACAGTTGTGCGCGCCGGTTTAAACGGCGACCTTTCCCACAATAACCCTCCTGAAATATCACCTGAAACAGCTTTGACGGATATTCCTACCGATGGTAAAATAGTTGTTCCGTTTTCTGTTATTAGCGATGACACGAACGAAATATTGACAGTATATGTAGATAATTATGAAACAATTTTTGACGCTGTAATTTCAAATTATAATGGGGAAATTTTTTCCGCGACAAATCGCTGGCAGGGAACATCGCCTATGTACGGAATGCTTGTCTGCGAATCAACTGGAGCGATTGACGGCGTTGTTGTCCGCGCTTTAGATAACGGCACCCCCTTTAAATATTTCGACATGACAGTAAACATAGGCGGAGTGACTACGAACGCCGCGCCTTCAATTTCTCTTACTCCTTCTGATAATCCACGTGAAATTAATTTAACGGAAACAAACGATTTTTCATGGCAAGTTTCCATTAAAGACAATAATGCAAATCAACCCGTAACTTTTACTATTGAAGAAGACCCGATAGGTTTAACATTAACTCAACTTTCGCAGCGTGATTTTATTGTTTCCGCGGAAAATGTTTCCGCGGGCACTTACTCTAACGTTACTTTTAAAGTTGTTGATGACGGAGGTCTCAGCGATACAAAATCCCTTACAGTTATAATTACAAATATTTATTCTTTCAATGTTTATACGTCATTGGAGAATAATAAAATAGATTTGCCGGTAAATTCTAACTTGACATTTGACATTATCGCGAAGGACAACAGCTCTTCAAGTTTTAACTTTTTAGATTTAACAAACGGTTTCATAACAGATAATATTTACAGCAACGCGGTGTTTTACGGAACATCTGCCACAAATTATTTTAACTGGACTCCGACAGAACTTTACGCGGGAGAAAATCAATTTGAGTTCAAGGTTTTAAATAGCCATGGAGCTACCGGCGCGGTTGTCGCTGTTGTAAATGTTGAACTTCCTGAAGCTGACTTTTTTTCATCGCTTTCTTCCACGAACTTTTCCTGGCTTGCGGGCGACACTTTGAGCTTTTATATTATTGCAAAAGACGAAAAAACTAATGATTTTAAATTTATCGCCCCGTCAAATCTTCCGGAACCTAACATTTATTTTAACGCGGAATATTACGATAAACTTTCTGCAAGCAATGAATTTTTATGGACGCCGGAAAGCGATGCCGCCGGAATTTATGATTTTGATTTTGCTGTTATTGCCGAGTCGGCAAGCGAAACTGTTACCGGGCATGTTTATATAACAATTGACCTTTGGCCAAAAGAACCGCTTGTGTATTCTTCCCTTCCCGGAAATCAATATTCAGGCACGCCGGGCAATCCAGTTGATTTTCATGTTATCGCGGAAAATTATGAATCTACGGTTTTAACTTTTATTGTTCCCACTAACCTTCCTTCAGGCGCGAATTATATTGCCAGCCAGTTTAACGGGGTAACTATTCAAAGCAATCAGTTTACGTGGACGCCTGACGCATCTCAAACAAGTGAATGGAATATTTCTTTTCCTGTAGTTAATTCCGCCGCTTTAACCGGAACAGTTGAAGTAACGCTAAATATTTCACCAACAGCATTCGCGACTGACTTTGATAGCGGATGGACAAAATGGCTTGAGCCGAGAGAAGACGCGACTTTTAAAGTTGCAGATGTAAATTCTGTATCTTGCGTAGGAGATGCTTACGACAATTTTTTTATTTGCGGATTAAAACAAGACGACATTCATGACACAAACTGGTCGAACCAATACACTATTTACCAGGGTAAAGTTAAGAGGGTTAAACTCAAGGGAAAAGCTCTCGGCAACACAATTGTTTCAGAGAAAAAAGTATCCGCGTCTAAAGAACCCCAGTTTTATCAGGACAATGAAGTTTGGATTGACGGCCAAAGAGCAACTGATAAAAACCAGAAGTTTTAGTTAGGCGTTACTCGAAAAAAGTTGCTGATGCCAAAACCCAAATGTAGCCGCAGCTTGTCAGCTGCGTTACTTGCGAAAAAACATATAATTCGTAACTCTTTTGTGTAAAACGTATGAATTGCAAATAATTGTTTCCCGGAAAACGCAGCTGGCAAGCTGCGGCTACAGTAAGATTCGCAATTGCGTGGAGTTACCCCTTTTTAAAATGTCTATTTTTCATTTCGAAGAAAATCTCCCGGGCTTCAGGAATTCCGTTGTCCGGGAAATTTTTTTCCCAGTCCCAAAACTTGTCAAATCTCCCGCGCCCGTGCTTTTCATAGCAAAGAATTTTATGCATCATTTCGAGTTTGTCGGCGGCTTTGACGACTCGCGCTTCTAAAGTTTCAGCGTCTTCAAATTCGTTCCAGGTGTTTATCCATTCTTCAGGAAAATCTTTAAGTATATCTTTTGCTATTTTTCTTTCCGAGTCAGAAACAGTTTTGTCTCCGATAATTTCTCTGCCCGGCCTCGGAATGTCAGAAATGCGAGCTTCGGCCGCCTCGTGCAAAACAGCCATTTTAAGGACTTTTTCCATGCTTATTTCTTCTTTATTTTCCATGCGCTCAACAAGAAGCATCGACCACAAAGCAACGCCGAAAGTGTGTGTGCCTACAGTTTGCGGATTAGTAACTCCGGTCATTACATAACCTGTTCTTTGGAGCCGATGAAGGATTTCCATTTCGTCCGCAAAATCGAAAATAGTTTTTAGTTGTATCATAGTTTAATTCCCCCTTAACCAAGGGGTTTTGGGGGTTGTAATTAAGGTTTCAAAGGACACAAAGGACTTAAAGGACGCAAACGAAAAATTTCCAATTTCCAATTTCAAGTTTCAAATTTCCTCCACTTTCCATTTAAATTCCCCTTTTTCTAAAAAATTCATAAGCTGTTCGGCGGTCTGTTCAGACTTTCTTTCCACTGCTTCTTCAGTATTAAAAGCATTGTGTGGAGAAAGAATAACATCGTTTCTTTCCGCGAGTTTGAGGACGGCACGAACTTCATTGTTGTCGGAATTAATATTACTTCGCAAAACACCGGCAAGCTCTTTTTCAAAGTTGTAAACATCTAAGCCTACTGCGCCCAGCTTTTTCGTTTCGAGGAGTTTCAGCAAATCGGCTGCCGGCGACAATTCCCCCCGCGCTATATTAATAAAAACAGCTCCCGGCTTTGCGCTGCTCAATCTTTCTAAATTGAAATAACCCTCGTTTTCTTCCGTAAGGTTCATTGCGCAGACAATAACATCGGCTTTTTGAATAGCATCTTCGTGAGAAACGTAATTAACATCGTCACGCTTTTTGACAATATCGACACCAAGAACATCCATGTTTAAACCTTTTCCGATTTTGACTATTTCGTATCCGATATTACCCACGCCGACAACTGCTAAAACTTTTTTATCACATTCTTTTCCTGTAATTCCATCCCGGTGGAAGGTTTTAAATTGCCTGACCTGTTTCGGGAGTTTTCTCAGCAGCGCCATCCACATTAAAAGCGCCTGCTCGGCGACAGACCTGCTGCAGTAAAGAGGAAGGTAGCCTGCGGGGAGATTTTTACCCGTAATTTTTCTGTATTCGTTAACATGGTCATACCCCGTGCTTCTGGAAATTATAGCGTCTATTGAGTTTGCCCAATCGGTGGGGATTTGGGACTGTGTTCTAATGCTGATAATTTTTGCGGGCGGATTTTTCTCGCCGTGTTCCTGGATAGTTTTCCAGGAGAAATCAGCATCAATATTTTTTGGAAGAAACTTTTTTAATGCTATTGTTTCTTCTTCAAAAGCCTCATAAAAAAAAATAGTTTTCATCAAAATTTGCAAAAATTAATTTATCTTGATATAATTTTACGCTGTTAAATTTCTATAATTAAACCAAAAAGCCAAAAAAATGTCAAAAAAGAAACATTCAAAGAAAGATATTGACAGTTGGGTGTCCTACCGCTCGGAAATAAAAGTTTTGGACTGCACTATTCGTGACGGCGGACTTATGAACAACCATAATTTTGACGAAAAAACTGTCAAAGCCGTTTATGACACCTGTGTTGAAGCAGGCATAGATTATATGGAATTGGGTTACAAAGGCTCTAAAAAAATATTCAGCCCTACTGAGTATGGCGCATGGAAATCCTGCGACGAAGAAAATCTTAAGAAAATTGTCGGAGAAAATGGAACAAAGGTTAAGCTTTCGGTTATGGCGGACGCGGAAAGAACCGACTATCACGAAGATATTCTGCCGAAAAAAGAAAGTGTGCTGGATTTAATTCGGGTGGCGACTTACATTCATCAAATTCCCACGGCTCTGGATATGGTGAAAGACGCCCATGACAAGGGTTATGAAACAGCTATTAATATCATGGCTGTAACGACAACCCAGGAGGCAGAGCTTGACAACGCCCTTGAATTAATAGCGGAATCGGAAGTTGATACGGTTTATGTAGTAGATAGTTTTGGAACTTTGTACAGCGAAACCACAAGGCACTTAATAAAAAAATATCTCGGAATTATGGAAGACGCCGGGATAAAAATTGGAATGCACGCGCATAACAACCAGCAGCTTGCTTTCGCTAACACAATTGAGGCGCTGATTCACGGTGCGACAATGCTTGACGCCAGCATGGCCGGGCTTGGCCGCGGCGCGGGTAATTGCCACACGGAGCTTCTTTTGGGCTTCCTGCACAATCCCAAATATAATATCAGGCCGGTCTTAAAATGCATCCAGGACCATGTAGAGCCCTTGCGTGAAAAGCTGCTCTGGGGATATTCTATTTCATATATGATTACGGGAATTTTAAATCAGCACCCGAGGTCCGCGATGGCTTTTAATGCTTCAGAGGAAAAAAAAAATATAGTTAAATTTTATGATTCGATGATAGAAGAAGAATAAATTAATGTTTCGGGTTTCAGGTTTCAGTCCTGACACCTGACACCCGACACTTGACGCCTAAAAATTATGCCTACAGAAATAAATATACCAGATTATACAGAATTTGAAAATAAAGTTGCTGATCTGTCTCTCGCGGATTTTGGCAGGAAAGAAATTATAATTGCCGAGCAGGAAATGCCGGGGCTTATGTCGCTTCGTGAAAAATACGGCAAGGAGCAGCCGCTGGCAGGCGCGAAAATTATGGGCTCGCTTCACATGACGGTTCAAACAGCTGTTTTGATAGAGACTTTGAAAATTCTCGGAGCGGATGTCAGATGGGCTTCCTGCAATATTTTTTCCACGCAGGACCATGCCGCCGCTGCAATCGCCGAAACCGGCACGCCTGTTTTCGCGTGGAAAGGCGAATCGCTTGAAGAGTACTGGGAATGCACGTTTCAGGCTTTGAGCTTCCCTGAAGGAAAAGGGCCTAACCAGATTGTTGACGACGGCGGCGACGCTACTTTGCTTGTTCACCGGGGCTACCAGGCGGAAGAAAATCCCGCAATCCTTGATGAGTTCACCGACAATAAAGAGCTTCAAATTATTAACGCGCTTCTAAAAAGGGAGCTTGAAAAAAATAACAACCATTGGCATTCGGTAGTTAAAGAATTACAAGGGGTTTCCGAAGAAACAACGACCGGCGTCCACCGTTTGTACCAAATGCTTGAAGAAAACAAGCTTCTTTTTCCTGCGATAAATGTCAACGACTCAGTAACAAAGTCTAAGTTCGACAACTTATATGGTTGCCGCGAGTCTCTTGCCGATGGAATTAAAAGAGCGACAGACGTTATGGTTGCAGGAAAAGTTGTCTGCGTCTGCGGGTACGGCGATGTCGGAAAAGGCTGCGCGCAATCTATGCGCGGATTCGGAGCCCGAGTGCTCGTAACGGAAATCGACCCGATTTGCGCGCTGCAGGCCGCCATGGAAGGCTTTGAGGTGACAACAATCGAAGAAGCTCTTTCTGAAGCGAATATTTTTGTTACTGCTACAGGCAATTTTGACATAATCCGTGCTGACCACATGGAAAAAATGCTTGACCAGTCTATTGTCTGTAACATCGGGCATTTCGACAATGAAATCCAGGTAAACAAACTTGAAAAAATTCCCGGTATTGAGAAAGAAAACATTAAGCCGCAGGTAGACAAATACATTTTTCCTGACGGGCATTCAATTTATATGCTTGCGGAAGGGCGGCTTGTAAACTTGGGCTGCGCTACAGGGCATCCTTCTTTTGTTATGTCCAATTCTTTCGCGAACCAGGTGCTTGCCCAGATAGATTTATGGAGCGCAAAAAAAGAAATCTCCGTAACAACACTTTCAAAAAAATTAGATGAAGAAGTTGCCCGGCTCCACCTGGAAAAACTCGGAGTTAAACTTACTGAACTTACTCCCGAGCAGGCCGAGTATATCGGCGTTACGGTGGACGGCCCTTATAAACCAGAGCATTACCGGTATTAGGTTTCAGGTTTCAGGTTTCCCTGACACCTTAATATCCAACGTCTAACGTCCCACAAGCAAACTATTATGAAAAAATTAAAAAAAGTCTTTATTCCAATTATTATAATTATTCTCGGGATATTTTACGTAGTTCCGTTTTTTGTTGGCTTTTCCGCGGAAAAAGAATTTAATTCCATGACCAAAGAATTGAGCCGTGAGCTAAATACAAAAATAGATAGCGAGTATAATCGCGGCTGGTTTTCTTCTCATGCAAAACTGTCGTTTGACCTTCAAAACACGATAGCGGCTTATAACCCGGATATTGCGGATTTATTTTCGGAAACTCATTGTCTGTCCGATTATAAAATAAGCCATGGATTTTTTCCTTTTACGGGAAACTTCAAAAACAGGACTCCTTTAGTCCCTGTCATTGCGGTTTTGCAGGGAAACTCTTTCATAAGTAATAACTTGTTTAATAAAAATTTAAAAGTAAAATCTTCCGTCGTGCTAAAGCTCGATGGAGGATTAGGAAGCACATTAGTTTTGCCAAAACAAAGATTTTTTGCGCGTGAGCTTGATGAATTATTTGTTAAAATTACCCCTGCAGAGATAAGTTTTTCTTTTTCAAAAAACTTTGATAAAGCCGAAATGTCAATCCACCTTCCCAAAGCGGACTTTTCAAACAAAGAAATTTCAGGAAAAATAAATGAGTTAAAAATCAGTTCAAACTTTATAAAAAAGAAAGAAGGTTTTCCTGTCGGTGAAACTATATTAGAAATAGCTAACGTAGAATTTTTGGAGAAAAAAAAAGGTGGGAATAAATTTCATTTTACTAATTTCAAATTTAATAAAAAATTAAATGAAAAAGATAAATCTGTTAACGGAATTGTTACAGTATCTTTTGATAAATTTGAAATTCTGCAAAAGAAGTTTGGACCTGCTGACGTAAAACTTACTTTCAAAAATTTGGATTCAAAGTTTCTGCTTGAGCTCCAAAAAGCTTCCAACGAGTTGAAATCCGACAGTTCAAACGCTGCTCCATTGATGTTTATTTCAAAATTTGCGGCTTTGCTGCCTGATTTTGTAAAAAAATCTCCCGAAGTAGAGCTTAATGAATTCAAAATTAAAACTCCAGACGGTGAATTTTCAGGATTTTTAAAAGCAAAAATCAGAGGAGATAATTTTAAAAAATTCACTAAGCTTGAAGATGATATTGACAGGCTTTATGTAACCGCGAACTTATCTGTTCCGGAAGATTTTGCCAAAGAAAATTCTCTAACCAACACTTATTTTGTAAAAGAAGGGAAACAGTATAAAACAGAAATTTTGTTAAAAGACGGAGCGCTTACTGTAAATGGAAAAGAAATTGGAGATGGTTTAGATTCATTGCTTAAACTTCAACATGCAAAATCGAAGTAAAACAGGACGTCCCGGACTGTTTATCCGGTAATATACTTATTCGCAATTATCCGATGTAATCAGCATTTGTGGAATGAGCAGGCCGGGATCCCTTTACTGCCCTTTTCGAGCAACATCTAATTAAATTAATTTTTTTGTAATAAATTACTCCAACAGCTATTCCTCGAACATCACCTCGAAAACAATTTCTGTACTTTTGCCTGCCTCGGAGGTAATTTTAAACTGATCTACGCATCTTTTAATATTGGGCAGACCCATTCCTGCGCCGAACCCCATTTCCCGGATTTTCGCCGTCGCGGTTGAAAACCCTTCGGTCATGGCCTTTTCCACATTTTCTATTCCCGGCCCTTTATCTATTGCGGTTATACGGACAAATTCGGGATAAAATTCAACTGTCATTTTTCCGCCGAGAGAGTGTATGATAATATTAATTTCAGTTTCATACATTGCCACCGCGACGCGGCGAATAACAGCCGGCGAGACATTGCGGTTTTGAAGCTGTTTTTTTATTGTGCTTGAGGCGACGCCGGCGTTTTCGAAATCGTCTTTTTCAACAATAAATTCTAACTTTGCAACTTCGGGCTGTTCTTCAGTTCCATGAGAGTGGTCGTGGAAACTTCTTTCGCGTTTTTCCGCTTCAAGCGCTACGTCCTGAAGCATTATAATCAATTTTCTTACTATGTCCCAGTGAGTGATAATTCCCACAAGAAAACCGTTCCTGTCGATTACGGGAAGCCGTCCGAAACCGCTCTTTTCCATTTCATCTATGGCTTTAATAACTGAAACATGCTCTTCTATCGTCTGGACTTTCCGCGTCATTTTTTCTTTTACGGGCTTATCTATTTCGCCAAAGTCAAGCGCGCGGATAATGTCATCCAGGCTAACAATTCCAACCAGCTTCTTATCTTTGGAAACAGGAACTCCGGAAATTTTCTTGTCGCGCATGATGTGCTGAACATCCCGAAGAGTCTGGCCGGGAGACGCTGTCCACACGTTCCGCGTCATTACGTCCAGAACCTTCAATTGATACATTAATTCATTAACAATAGAAATGTTCTGTTTGCCTTTTTTGAAAGCTTCAAATGTTGAATTGCTCATTTTTAATAATCGAAGTAGCCGCGGATTGCTATCCGCGTTTTTTCCCGGCCGGGCTAAAAGTCAAAAGCTTGCCACGCCGCCGGCGTGGGTCTGAAGGTCTGAAGGTCTAAAAGTTATAATTTATTATTTAGGGACAACGGGCAACGGGGAAGACGGAAGTCTACCTGCTGCTTTCTGTCTGCTACCTACTGCTCCAGCCCCATTCCTGCGATGCGGCAGCATGTTTCAAACATGTCAAGCCGCGAACAGAGAAGAGGAATATCGTGCACCTTTGCCATGCCGATGGCTTCCTGTGCAGGGTATTTTTGCCTGGCGAAAACGACTCCTACGCTGCCCATCAGCTCTGCGGTTCTAATAACCTGTGGAGTGCAAAGCCCGGTAATTAGAAGAAAGTTGTGTTTTTGGGTGGCGAGAACATCGCTTAGCAAGTCTGACGCGCAAACCGACTCGATAGTCCTATCGAGAAACTGCTCGCCAAAAACAATTTCGGCATCTACTTTTTTTACAAAATCATTTATAGTCATTTAATTTGGTAATTTTATGTTTGAATGAAAGCATGATTTTTTTTCATAATTCACAATTTATTAATTTTACAGCGTGCAATTATACATATTCCTGTCTTTATAGTCAATACTATATTAACAAAAGGGTGCAGTTCGATTTTCGGGATTATGCTACATCCTCTAATAACGGCAATTCTCTAAATCCCCCATTAAGATATGCACATCGTTTCTGAATCATTGTTTTTCCTCCAAAATCGTTCCAATGCGCGCCTGTTATTCGCATTCGTCTTGTTATTACCTGCTTACATCTGCTTTCCGCCATCTCGCTTCCTATGTAAAATCCACACTTACGATATTCGGCATATTTCATTCTTGATTTATTGTTTGAAAAATAATTTATTGCTTTTTGTTTGTTTTCTTTTTGCTTTTCCGT
>Ga0190284_1000675_pt1 | contig 17941 bp, 24 predicted proteins | sample 48691812_MG_FD_161668 | JGI IMG/M metagenome (GOLD analysis project Ga0190284, IMG submission 161668) | Hydrothermal vent microbial mat bacterial communities from Southern Trench, Guaymas Basin, Mexico - 4869-18-1-2_MG | ecosystem: Environmental > Aquatic > Marine > Hydrothermal vents >...
GAAAGCCAGTTCAAGACGGTGAAGTACAACCCCGATTTCCCTGGCTGTTTCGGGTCGGTGATCGACGCCAGGGTCTTCTGCGGCCCGTTCTTCGACTGGTACAACACGGAGCATCGGCACAGCGGCATAGGCATGATGACGCCCGAGATGGTGCACTACGGCCTGGCCGAGCAGGTGCGGGCTGAGCGGGAACGGGTACTTGACGCGGCCTATGCTGCACACCCGGAGCGCTTCGTGCGCGGGCGACCAACGCCGCCAGTACTGCCAGAGGCAGTCTGGATCAACCCGCCGCGCGCGACGGCCGATGACCGTGCCGCTGCGCGCGGTGAGCACAGCCAACCCGATCGACTTGATCGTGCTGGCGAGGAGGCTCTACATTAAATGCTGACGAAAAGTGTCTCAAACTTGTTGACAGGCTCCGCGTACGCTCGCCGGTCTCATTTCCGATAAAGGGTGAGCCGATGAAGGAGATGCGCGAGGAACTGAACCTCGATTCGGTATGGAGCAATCGGGCGGCGATAACCGCTCGTAGGTGCATCGGCGCCCTCCCCACCGTTGAGCATCGAGAGCGTCCGAAAGGCCACGACGACTGAGCTGGGTGAGGGCAAGCGCAGACGGTTCGTTGAGCATCGTCGTGCAACGCCAGGCTACTACTTTCGCCAAACCGTTGAACAGATTGCTGCGGTACCGTATCTCTCCCGGCAACTGGGGCTGCATGATGGGAGGGAACCGCATCGCCCCACTTCATGCCACGTGTCAACTACCAAGAAGACTCCACCGCGCTCGAACGCCTTGTTGCCAGGTGATGCTCCTGTAAACCCCTCGAGAATCCTCTCAGACCTGCTACAACGGATCGGAGTGGGACCTTGTGTGAACAGACACCCCCACCCATTCACCACTCCGGCTCTTTGTTTGTTTTTGCGAGCGAGTCGGAGAGCGAGTTTGCCGGGGGACAAACGGATTTTGAGGCGTTATCGACGGTCAACTGAGAAAACCGTTAGCCACCGACAGCAGCCATCACTCACCTATCCGCCAACTCCACAAACACTTACAATCACCAACCCACACCACCCCGTCCCCCACCCGTTCACCACCGATTTGCGAACGCGACACTTCGGGTCCCCGAGTGATACCGAAAAACAAAAGGGCTCGCTGTTTCGGAGAAATGGCGGTTAGTTGCTGATGAAAAGCGAGTTACACCAATTGATCGTAGTTCGCAAAGTGTAGCACTCGGTACCGAATTTCGGGAACACAAACTGGTGGACGGGATTCTAGACGCCAGCTACAAGCGCCAGATATCTGCTGTATTGACAGCAGTCGATAAGTTGCGCAGCCGCCGCCTGGCCAATCTGCTACGAAGGAATATCGCTTTTTTTTTACATCCAGAATCAGGTTCCGTATCTGCTCGAGCGTGAAGCCCTTATAATCCTATGCGAATAGCAGGAATTTACGTACCCATTGTACGAGGTGCGATCGATGCGCTATTTACGCCAACTTCCTAAGAAAAAGGGAGTTGGCGTTACCAATCAGGACGGCTTTAAGCTTTCCTCCAACCTCCGTCATATCCGGTTCTCCGTTTTATTGACAATCTCCGTAACAACGGTATCCTGGGTGTTATAGCCGTTGGGGATCTTCCGTAAGTCCAGCCATGGCCGAGCTTTTGTGACCTGCGGTTTCCAACGACCCGACGCCCCGTAGTTGGGACTCCAGGGCAATGGCAATGGAAAGACAATTAACCAAGACAAGAGGTTACACGGGAAATAGTCTTTGATTGGATTGATCCGGGGAGCATTGATTTGCAGTCGTCCGGTAGGGGCTGGCATGGCGTCCGTCCCGAGAAGCCTGGCGAGGGGCGAGCAAAAGGGAGATACGAGAAGCCGCAAAATAGAGATTTTGTCTAGAATATAAGGCTATTTGGGTGCAACGTAGTCTGAAAACCAGGAGAACTACCGTGTCTCGCCGTAATTCGAAGAAAAGAGAAAAGCGTCGACGTGCTCAACGGCGGCGTACCGCCGAGGAAACGCTCAGCCGGCGAGTCAAAAGCCAATTCGGAAACCAAGAAGTCACGATCGTTCCACCGCACGATGGTGTCAAGATGTCCAAAGTGTTGGAACGTTTCGTGGAGCCGTACCAAAAGTTCGCGGAAACTGAAGACGCGTACCGGAAATTGCTCGCCATGGCATTGATTGCTTGGAACACGGCGCTCTTTCCCAAACGCGAAAGGAGCACTTCAATCAAGGAAGTGCTTGTCGCGATGCCAGAGGACTTGCGAGATGATGGCAACCAGATCATACAGGATCTCATGGCTAGAAAGGATAAATTCTTTTCGCAGTATAGGCGGATGATACTTGACTATGAACTGGTGGACACGGGAGGATCGTTGCATCTGTCGGTTGTTTCGACAATCACCCGGAAACCACATCGCCACGGCGGATGATGCTCCGCAACTGGTAAGCAAATGCAGCACCCAACAAGCGGCTGCACCCGTCGTCGGCCGCCGCCGGTGATGGCCACGTTAGATGCATGCATGCGACCGGCGAGTACGCAAGTCGCAACACTATAATATAGAGCATGAACAACAAACCAAGGATCAACTGACTTGACCAGAGTCCAGAGCATCAACGAAGGCCAAACCCTCATCGGCCCGCTCTTTGCCGAGCCGATGAGAGTGGAGACTGTGCGCCAGGCGGCTGACGGCTCCTGGTCCGTCGGCCTGGTCGGCACCCGGTCGGAGCGCTTTCGCAAGGTCACTTTGACCGCCGACGACCTGGCATCCCTCACGATCCAGGACTCGGGGTTCGCCTTCAGTGGCGACGGCAAGCTCCTGCGCCTCGGTCTTCAGGCACATGCTCTCGGCATTGCCTGGGAGTTCGATCCTTACTTCGGGCTCTCGATCTCGCGCGTCGATCCCCTGCCTCACCAGTTGGAAGCGGTCTACGACCACGTGCTCAAACTGGCGCGAGTGCGCTTTCTGCTTGCCGACGACGCAGGCGCGGGCAAGACCATCATGGCGGGTCTTTTGATTCGCGAATTGAAGCTTCGCGGTCTGGCCGAACGGATCCTGGTCGTCGCGCCCGCCAATCTCGCCTTCCAGTGGCAGCGTGAGCTCAAGGAGAAGTTCGACGAGGAATTCCTCGTCCTCAAGGGCGGCGATCTGCGCGACCAGTTCGGCGTCAACCAGTGGATGAAGCAGAAGAAGGTAATCACCTCGCTTGATCTCGCGAAGCGAGAGGAGATCCTGCCCGGGCTGCGCCAGGTACAGTGGGATCTGGTCATCGTCGACGAGGCCCACCGGATGTCGGCCCGCGACGAGTCGCACAAGAGCTTGCGCTACAAGCTGGGCGAGCTGCTGCGCGACACATCCGACCATTTCCTGCTCATGACCGCCACGCCACACCGGGGCGATCCGGTCAACTTCACGCTCTTCCTGCAGCTTCTCGATCGCGATGCCTACGCCGATGTGCGCTCCATCCAGCAGGCCATGGCCCATCAGCGGGCCCCTTTTTACCTACGGCGCACCAAGGAGGCGATGGTCTACTTCCCCGAGCGCGACGACGATGACACTTGGGAAGCGCGCAAGATCTTCACCAAACGCATCACGCATACGGTGGACTTCCTGATCGAAGGGGAGGAGTTCGATCTCTACCGCGAGATCACCCGTTTCGTGAAGCGGCAGAGTGCTCGCGCCGCCGCCGAGGACGACAATCCGCGCGCCCGGGCCGTCCGCTTCTTGATGGCACTCTACCAACGCCGGCTCGCTTCCAGCACCCGCGCCATGCGCCGCAGTCTGGAGAACCGCGCCAATCGCCTCGAGAAGAGCCTCAAGCAAGCCCAGGAGCTGGTGCAAACCGCGCCGCCCACGCTGCCCGACTGGGACGAGCTCGACGAGATGGAGGAGGCAGAGCGCGAACGGCTCGAACGCGTGCTCGAAGCCGTCACCTTGGCCGGTAACGCCGAGATGGTTCGCGAAGAGATCGCCGAGCTGCACGAACTCGCCGTCGTGGCCAAGGGCGTCGAAGAGAGCGGTGTCGAAGCCAAGCTCGGTAAGCTCAAGACCCTGCTCGAGAGCGAGGGGTTCTACGATCACCCCGACCGGCGCCTGCTGCTCTTCACCGAATTCAAGGATACGCTCGACTACCTGGTCGAGAATCTCGAGGCCTGGGGCTTTCGCGTCGGGGTCATCCACGGCGGCATGAAACCCGGCTCCCGCGACGTGCCGGGCACCCGCATCTACACCGAGCAGCAGTTCCGCGACGGGGAGATCCAGCTTCTCGTCGCCACCGAAGCCGCCGGTGAGGGCATCAACCTGCAGTGCTGCAACATCCTGTTCAACTACGACATCCCGTGGAATCCCAACCGCCTCGAACAGCGCATGGGGCGCATCCACCGCTACGGCCAGCTCAAGGACTGCCTGATCTTCAACTTTGTCGCCACCAACACCATCGAAGGCCGCCGAGTTCGTGCCGCTCAAGCTCAAAGTCGTCGCCAACCTGCCGCACACCTTCGAACCGGCCCGCACGCCGAGCCTGCTCCGGCGCTATGAGCGCCAAGAGGACTGGAAGCTACCCGAACTCGCCAGCCGTTACCCGCGCTGCTCCACCGACCGCGAGGCGGCGGAACAACACAACCTCGAATGGGTGACCCCCGGGCATCCGCTGTTCGAGTCGATCCGCCGCCATACCCGTGAACGCGCACGGGAGCCCTTCGGTCAGGGGGCCTGCTTCCACTCGCTTGCCCACGAGGCGCCCGCCCGCATCGACTTCTACAGGGCGCGGGTGGTGGACGGGATGGGGCACACGGTCCACGAGAGCCTCTTTGCCGCGGAGCTTTCCGAGAACCATGAGCCCCAGCTACGCGAGCCCGGAGCCCTGGGCAACTTCACGCCCGCCGCACCACCCGACGAGTTGCCTGCCATCGCCGCCGCTCCGGAACCTGCAGACTGGTTGCAGGAGCACGCGCTGGCGCCCTTCCTCGATCAGGCACGCGGCGAGCCGCCTCGCCAAGGCCGAGAACCGCCAAGACGAGTTGCTCGCCCGCCGCGAGCGCCGCCGCGAGGAGCTGGGCCGCCAGCGCGCACTGTCCCTACAGGGCGTCGAGCGGATCACCAGTGTGCTGGTCCTGCCCCACCCCGAGCGCGCATCCAGCGAGGTCACGCGGCTGCGGCAGAACCTCGAGACCGAGGCCATCGCCATGGAGCTGGTCATCGAGCACGAACGCGCCCGCGGCTGCAAGGTGGAGGATGTCAGCGCCAGGAACGTCGGCTACGACGTGACCAGCCTCGACACCCGCTCGGGCGAGATGCGCCTGATCGAGGTCAAGGGGCTCTCGGCGCACGATTCGGCCGCGGGTTCTCGCGCCAGAACCTCCAGCAGATGCGTCAGTTCTACGTCACCTATCCCTCTCAGGAGATTCGCCAGACGGCGTCTGGCAAATCCGAAACGGCCCGCGGCGGGGAAAGTAGCCGGACACTGTCTGGCGAATTGCCGGCATTGCCTACTGGCCTCGCGCTAAGGCCCATCGCCGACCGCTTCCTCCTCCCCTGGTCTGCCTATGTGCGCCTGCTCTCGGTCAAGAACGAGAGTGCCCGTCGTTTCTACGAAACCGAGGCCCTGCGTGGCGGCTGGTCGGTGCGCCAGATCCGCCGCCAGATCGACTCCCAGTTCTACGAGCGCACGGCCCTGTCAAAGGACAAGGCGGCCATGCTGGAAAAGGGGCAGGAAGCCCTGCCCGAGGACGCCGTCAGCCCCCGGGAAGCGATCAAGGATCCCTTCGTCCTGGAGTTTCTCGACCTCAAGGACGAGTACTCCGAGAGCGATCTGGAAGAGGCCCTGATTCGCCATCTGGAGACCTTCCTGCTGGAGCTGGGCAGCGATTTTTGCTTCATCGGCCGCCAGAAGCGGTTGCGGGTCGGTAACGCCTGGTATCGCGTGGACCTGATCTTCTTCCACCGGCGCTTGCGCTGCCTGGTGGTCATCGACCTCAAGATCGGCGCCTTCACCCTTGCCGATGCGGGGCAGATGCACCTCTACCTCAACTACGCCCGCGAGCATTGGACCCACGAGGGAGAGAACCCGCCGGTGGGCTTGATTCTGTGCGCCGAACGGGACGCCGCTGTGGCACACTATGCGCTGGAGGGTCTGCCCAACCAGGTCATGGCTGGTGGTCGATCCCTTTGCCGGCGGCGGCTCGATTCCGCTGGAGGCGCTGCGGCTGGGCTGCGAGGCCTTCGCCACCGACCTCAACCCGGTGGCCTGCCTGATCCTCAAGGTGATGCTGGAGGACATCCCGCGCCACGGGCCCGAGCTGGCCGACGAGCTGCGCCGCGTGGGCGGCGAGATCAGGGCAGCGGCGGAGAAGGAGCTGGCCGACCTCTACCCGACTGACCCCGACGGCGCCACGCCGATCGCTTATCTCTGGGCGCGCACGGTGCGCTGCGAGTCACCCAACTGCGGGGCGGAGATTCCGCTGCTGCGCTCGCTGTGGCTGTGCAAGAAGGCCAAGCTCAAGCGGGCGCTGTGCACGAAGGTCGTGCGGCCCTCGGGTGAGGTGCCGCGGGAGGAGTTTGAGATCTTCGAGCCGCTGAGCGAGAAGGAGGTGGCCGGAGGCACGGTGGCGCGCGCCAAGGCGAGCTGCCTCTGCTGCGGCACGGTGCTGCCACCCGAGCGCGTGCGTGCGCAGCTCGCTGCCGAGAAGGGCGGCGCGGACACGATCTTCGACGCGGCGGGCCAGCGCACCGGCGGTGCGCGGATGACGGCGGTGGTGACGCTCCGGCCCGGGGAGCAGGGACGCCATTACCGTTTGCCCACCGAGATGCCCAGTACGGGCAGACGACCAACGTCGTGGCTACAACGATCCAGTGATCCAAAAAGTGCGCTATCAAAGCAGGCCGCGAGTTCCCCCTGAAACGTCTCTCAAGGGGCGATTCAGGGGTACACGAGGTAATTGGATCTTCTGTCGATGACGACGAACTCTGTCAATACGGAGACTGTGGTGATCGACAAAATACTGGGGCACATCGCGAAAAAGAACCACGCGCCGCCCGAAGGACATTCCGCCGCCTCATAGCCGGGATCCGAAGAGCAGCGCCAGATCAACAACGAGACCGTCACGCGCGTTGAGAGGGAAATATGCTCCGGGTTCGGGATTTTGGGCACTTTAGCCCCGAGGGAGAGGTCGAAACGGTCGGGAGTGCTTCCTTTTCCGACTTGAAGCGTCTCCGTCTCAGATTTTCAACACAATTCGGCTCCCTTCCAGTGCCCGGTTTGTGCCAGACTGGAGAGCGCGGCACGCCACGAGATCGACGGCAGGGATTGAGATTCCTAACCCCTGGCCACGGTAACCGAGGTGAACCGGAATGGGTGGACCACCAAGACGTGGACAACCAAAGGCGGCGAGGTCAGGGAGGGTAAGCCTTTCGACCGCTCGTCCCTCCGGCGGCTGCTGACCAATCCAGTCTACATCGGCAAGGTTCGGTCTGGTGACGAGGTGTTCGACGGCGTCCACGAGGCCATTGTCGATGCGACGACCTGGGAGGCGGCTCAAGCCCTCCTGAAATCCCACGACGGCAACGGCGTCAGGTACAGCGACAGCTCCTTGCTGAAGGGAATCATCAAATGTGGCATCTGTGGCGCCTCCTACAGCCCCCACAGCTCTCGAAACGGCAATCGGAGGTACCGCTACTACGTTTGCCAGACCGCGCAGAAATAGGGAGCTGCCGCGTGTCCCGAGAGCAGGGTGGCGGCCGAAAAGCTCGAGTCGTTCGTGGTACAGAAGGTCATGGCTATCGGCAGGGACACGAGTGTGGTGGCAGAGACGTTGGCGACCACGAAGACCGAGAGGGAAGTAGAGCTTCGAGGGCTGCGGAAAGAGCTCAAGCGGCTCAAGAAGGAGCACGGCAAGCTGAGGAACTAAAAACGCAATCTGGTGGATTCTGTGGCGATGACCGGCAATGGCGGCCCCGCGCTGCTGGAACGAATCGGGGAGATCGAGGTCGAGATGCAGTAGGCTGCGACGACCATCGAGGAAATCAGGGGGCGCATCACACGGCTTGAGCACGAAGCCATCGACGAGAAGGACCTGAAGACCGCACTGGCTAGTTTCACACCCATCTGGCAGGAACTGTTCCCGAGGGAGAGGGCGCGCATCCTGCATCTGCTCATCGAAGAGGTCGTTTTCGACGCACGGTCAGGGGACGTCGAGATTGCCTTCCGTCCGGGTGGGGTTAGGGCGCTGGTGGCCGAGGCCGAGGAGGTGATGGCATGAGCGGGGTCAGGGTGAAGTACACAGCGCGATTCAGAAACTCGCAGGTCGAAATGACAGCCGATGCGCAGGCCAACGACAGACCTCGTCCCCCTACCAGAGCCGGCTTGCAAGGCTTCTGGCGCTGGCGCATTACGTCGACAGGCTCATCGACGAAGGGACATTGAAGAGTCATGCAGAGGCCGCACAGCGGCTTGGGGTGAGCAGAACCCGCATGGCGCAGGTCAAGAAGCTCTTATCGCTGTCACCGGCAATGCAGGTGGCCATTCTCTGTGGTGAACTCAAGGTCAGTGAACGGGCGATCAGGCCGGTGGTCGAGACCGTGGCGTGGCGGGAGCAGGAAGCCCTCATGAGGCGGTGACAGAGGCTACCACCAATCAATCAACATCGGTGCATCAACTTTACGTTTTCAACATCTTTTCAACACGTTTCAATAAGGAGCTCTTCATGCAGTTACTTCTTATCCCTCTTGTCGTCATCGGATTAGCGGCTTTGTTCTCGATCCCCGTCGCGTACGCAAAGCCGGAGTGGTGTCGCATCGCCAGCCGGCGAGATGCCATGCTCGGTGCGGTGCTGGTGGCGGCGTACTACCTAGGGACGTTTGTGGTGGTGGTTATTCTACTAATGCATCGGAGTATTGAGTAAAAATTGACAAGTTGGATTTTGTTGATTATTTTGTTTCCTGAATCAGTTGGACACTCTTTACTAACGTGACAAGAAATCATAAAGTGAGCAAAGGACTTCTTCATGTACAAAAACTACAGACCTATACATTCCGATTTCATAGTACATTGGACCGGCCGCGATATTGATCAAGCGGAAGACCCTAAATGGAATGAAACCCATAGCGTAAAAACAAATAGACATGTCACACATTTATACTTAGATCGATTGAAAAGCATACTTAAATTCGGCCTATGGATGACAACGGACGAAGAAGAGAGTTATATAAAATACAACAACAATACATACAAACGTCCGTTGGTTGCAAGAACTTGTTTTACCGAACTTAAACTGTCGGAAGTCAGAAATCATGCTGCCAACTATGGAAGGTTAGGAATTGGATTCAAACGCCTTTTTATCTTCAACCGACTGGGAGGTCCAATGTCATATTATATGGGAGGTAGAGACAATTGGTTTTTGCTCCCATTTTTGGACCACGGGAATTGCAGGGCCAACGAAGTATTTACAAATTTCCTTAAGCCGATGGCGAAAAGATCGGAAGACGGAACTCTCGAGTACAAATTTTACGACGAATCAGAGTGGAGAATTGTATATTCACATGATATCGAAAACTATTTAGTCGAACATGAATTAGATAAAATATGCAACTACTTTGTAAAAGCTGAAAAGGTGCCGGGTTTTAATGAATACATTACCAGTTGTGGATTAGAAACGAAACCTGATTACATTTTACCTATTCGTTCGAAGTGGTTTTCAATGATTATATATCCAAGCTTAGGATGTAAGGTTGAAGCAGAGGCCGACCAAGAAATCAGATCATTAATAAATAGTATCAAATGTACTAAGCAGCCAAACAGTGATTATACAGAATTGGCCGGAGCGGAAAAACACAGTAAGCCCATCGAAATAAATCTGGACTCGTGCAGACACTTTTGACAACCGCGACTATTTCTCTTATTTCCAGTAGAAAGCCATTAGAACTCATGCTTGACGCAATTCATTTATAAAACATTTTCAAATAACCACTTAATGACTATAGTCCAATCCGAAGCCCAAAGTAACACTAGACAATCGGATATAAGCATATACCGTAAGGATGAAAGCTAACGAGTCTCTCTTCAATAGGCTTATTTTACATCTCACGTATAGAATTCTACCGGCAAAGCTATTAGAATGGCCACCTTGAGTTCAGGTCAATTCAGTTCGGCAAGACGGCGAAGTGATAGGAGCAGGCGGTATGGGGAAAGAATTTCATGCCTTCGTGAGCTACAGCTCGCATGACCGGGAGTGGGTAGAGGTTTTTGTCCGTAATCTCAAGAGCTGCGGCGTCAGGGTCTGGTGGGATCGTGGCGAGATTCGGCCAGGTGAATCGTGGGTTGGCATGATCGATGAAGGCCTTGGAAGATCTGACAGAGCCCTTCTAATCGTCAGTCCAGCGAGCATGGCATCCCGCAGGGTCAAGCAGGAGTGGCATGCAATCATCGCGATGTTTGAAAACTACAGCAACGAGGGGCGCCTGATTCCTGTCATGCTGAGATGGGCTCCCGTTTATCCCTTGCTCGCCAGTCTTCAATATCAGGTTCTGCCAGACGGTGATCCCGCGAAATACGAAGAAGGGCTTCGAAAACTGGCCGCTCATCTACTCGGCAAGAATTCCGCCGTTGAACTCGAATGCTCCGGGACGATCGAGCAGCCTCCCGACAACCGACACGTATCGGCCAAGGAACTCTGGCAGTTCGGGGTGAAGCTCTTTTCGCAGATATGCGATAGAAAGAGCTCACGCAACAGCCTTGTGGCGACCATCCGAAAGCAGTATCCACTGCTGGAGGAAAATATCCTCGGGAATTTCCCTACCTATGATCTCACCGCATCAGCGTTTCTACATCATGCAAACGCAGATAATCCGGAGCGGATGAAGGCGGTTGTGGAAGAATACGACGAAGACCTGAGGGCAATCGACGAGCCATTATTCAACGCTCTCCTCGAGAAGCTCGACAAGGCGCTCCTCGGAGACCAAGCCCCTCCCAAAAACACCACTCCCCTCATCAAGTTCCTCGACGCCCTGGAGTCCGACTGCAACCGCGACCTGCTTGGCCCACTGTTTCCCGAGGCGGATGCTAGGCTCCTAGATGAGTTATACGTAAAACTTGAAACCGAGCATCGGAAAGTGGGAAAACTCATAGGCAGCGCCAAGCGAAAAGAGGCGACCATGGGAAAAGAATCCATGCTTTCATGCGACGGTTTGATCCAGGATAAACGCCCGCTGAGAAAATTCTTGGCAAGTGGCCTCTCTCGCTGCTGGACGTTGCAAGGCGATCCGGGGAGCGGGAAAACAACGCTGCTTCTGCATCTGGCGTACACGCTCTGTCGGGAGGCAAAAGCAGCGCTCGAAGATAAGGATCGGCCACCCGTCAAATACCTGCCCGTCTTCATCCCCATCAACGACTGGCACAAGAATCGGAAAGACGATGAATGGGAGTACTTACGGGACTATTTCTCCGGGAGGAGTGTCGGCGATATCCGAGCCACACTGTCCAGTAAGGTGGCCACGGGTCGCATTTTCTGGCTCCTCGATGGATTCGACGAGGTTGACTCTGACGACGTGGACATTGTCTCACGGAAGATTCGTCACCTTGCGGAACGTGTAGCTCCCTGTCCTGTGGTAATGACCTCGCGCCGGTTCGGATATCGGAAACCGGGCGAAGAGTTTGCAGAGCTCAAGCTGCTCCCGCTGTCTTCTGATGCTCAGAAGAGCCTGCTCGAGCGTTTTCTCGAAGAGAACCATGCTCAACGAGTCCTCGACTGTGTCAATCAGCACCAATCGATGCAGGATCTGTTGTGCAACCCTTTCTTCTTGACCATGATCGGGTTGCTGGCTTCTCAATCCAAGGAGGAGGGACTATTTGAAACACCTTTGCGGCGCTCCCATCTGCTTGGGGAAGTCGAGCATCTGCTGTTGAAGGGCAAGCCGGGGAAGCAGCGAACCCCCATACCGGATCTTGCGATCTCCCGCGAGGTTCTCGACACTCTCTCTCTTAAACTCCTCTCTGACGGCGGAGGGCCATATTCCGCCGAGCGGATCTCGAAGCTTCTTATGACGGACAAGCAGGCCGGGCAACTGCGTCGCGAGTGGCCCGGCGGTGGCGTCGATACCAATAAGTGGCTCACGGAAGTCGCAAACCGTACCGGTCTACTCCTGCCACAGGGCCGTAATCTTGATCGCTGGCGGTATCTACACCGTTCAATTCAGGAACATATGGCGGCTCGTAGCCTGGCACGGCTGGGACGGGACCAGTGGGAGCCGTTGGCCACATCGTTGAAGGTACGGGACAAGGAAAAAGCAGGAGAGGACCGATCGCACCTCGGGCAGTGGGCGGAGACCTTCGCGTACCTCGCCGGTGAGGTGTCGGATCCGAACTCGCTGCTCAAGGACTTGATGGAGGTCAACGCGGACCTTGGTCTTCGCGCTCTGGCGACAGCTGACAGTGTGAAGGGGGAGACGCTCAAAGAACTGCTGAAGTTAACTACGGGAGGGAACAATTGGGAGAAGCGCAAGGAGGTCATCGAGTCGATTCCGGAGCGTATGGGTGCGACGGAAGCGTCGGTCCGTCTGCTGGCGAAGATTCGTAGGGAAACGACGCACGGAGCGGACCTTTACTTCATTTCTAAGGCGTACCGAGAGATTGCGGAGAAGTCCGATGAGCCTGAAATCGAGGGTTTTGCGATTGAGCATGATAGGAATCTGTTCAAGGAGACTCTTTCGCAACTTTCGAACGACAATCTCGATGAGATTGTAGCCGCGCTCCAGAAGGTGCCGATCGGCGGCAAGGAGGTCGATCTCTGGTGCGAAATCCCGGCGGGCAAGTTCCAGATGGGCAGTCCGAAAAAAGAGAAGGGCCGAAACGATAACGAGCCAACGAACCATCGGGTCACCCTCTCGTCCTTCGAGATGAGCGCAGTGCCGGTGACCAATGAGATGTACGAGTATTTCGATCCTTCGCACGAGGCCGATCGGGCGTTTAAAGATATGATCCAAGAGGACGAGCGTATCGAGGATCATCCAGTGGTCAACGTCACCTGGTATGAAGCGGTGATGTTTTGCCGTTGGGCGACGGAGGTGTTGCGCCGGCATGGTTTTCTGAAGGCAGGGCAGGAAATCCGGCTTCCATCTGAATCCGAGTGGGAGTACGCCTGCCGTGCGGGAACGAGTACCCGATTCTCTTCGGGGGACATAGAGGAGGATCTGGCCGAGGTGGGCTGGTACGATGAGAATTCAGGGAATAGAACCCATCCAGTCGCTAAGAAGCCTGCCAACGCATGGGGTCTTCACGATGTTCACGGCAACGTGTGGGAGAAGTGCGAGGACACTTGGCATGACGACCTCTCGGGTGGTCCGATTGATGGCAGCGCTTGGGTCGATTCAGGCGCCGATGGCCGGGTCTTCCGCGGCGGTAGCTGGATCCACGATGCTGACTACTGCCGATCTGCGTACCGCTACTGGATCTGGCCAGGCATCCGCAGCTGGCACCTCGGCTTCCGCCTTGCTTTTTCGTCTTTACCATTAGATACATAAGCCATCTTGCCATCACTTTTGCCCTCACCGACGCTTGAGGCCGCGTCATTTTCTTTGCAAAAAACACTTGAAAACGCTACCAGCGAAGCAACGGGTCTGGCGGGAATAGGCGGGTAGGATCTGCCTGTTTCATGCTAGCCAGCTAGCAGCGGGAGGCCCAGCACGCTGCACGAAAGGCCCCTGCCATATTCTTCTCAACCCTCACCCTGTGTTACGATCCCGAATCGGGACAGATCAATGACCAGACCTTCCAGGATTTCGCCGTCGACAAGGAGGTGCTCTCCGTCACGGAGCACTTCTTCGTATACCGCGAGCTCCCCCACTTGACCCTCTGCGTCTCCTGGCGGCAACCGTAGGCTGGAAGCAAAAGCCCGAGAAAACCGAACGAGGAGTGTGGCACGCAATCCTCAAAACGCCGCAGGCCGAAGAGCTCTTCGATAGGCTTCGTCGCTGGCGCACCACGTCGAGCGACTCATCGAGGAAGGGATGCTGGCCAGCCATGCAGAGGCTGCACGGCGACTCAGGGTGAGCAGGACGCGGATGGCGCAGATCATGAAGCTGCTCGTGCTGTCTCCGGCAATTCAGAAGGCCATTCTCTGCGGGAAACTCGAGGTCAGCGAACGGGCCATCAGGCCAGTGCTCGAAACCGTGGCGTGGCGGGAGCAGGAGGCCCTCATGAGGCAGTGACCAGCCGTACGCCAACCAATCAATATCGGTGCATCACATTTTAGAGCCCCAGACACAGTGCTGGAATTGACGCGACGCGGATGATCCGAGCGAATGAGCCTGTGCCGGACTCGCGCGGTTTCCCCTGGTGCGGGCTGATTTCTGGCCGGGAGCCTGTCTCGGAAATTATATCGCAATCCTGCGCACGAGTAATGCGTAGGCCCCCAACTGGGGCGGTCTTCACTACGCCTTGTCCGGGGCTTGAATTTACACGATTGATAATATTGTCTCGTCCGTATACAAGTGCAACCAGAGGTGGTTTATCTCAAGAAATCACTGACAGTATTCTCTTCGATTTCAACAATTGACTATCTCGTAAAAACCCTTTTTGGCCGATTTTATCCATTTTGAGTCGTTGTAACTTGTTTATTGACAACACCTCTCAATATCAATAATCATTGATATACGTCGAAATAGGGGTTTATGCGACAGGATCAACAATTGGCTCTCTTCAGAGAGAGAACACTTCGAAATCTCAGAGCTGGTTTGGGCTTCATCAGACGAAAGACAATGGCGAAAAGACGTTCAAGATCTTGGCTCGCGCGTACAGGATACAAAGCGGGTTGCCCTTCGAGAAAGAAGTGGAAGGAGTATCTAGATTAAAAATTACGGTAGAAAGTGAAGAGTAATAGGGAAAGGCGTTGTGAGTAGGCCAGCGCCTGCGAGAACCTTCGATCCGACGAGAATGGGCCCGTAGGAAATAGCTCGACGGAACTGGATCGAAAAAGCCGAGCGGCGCGGGTTGACAAAAGTATGAACAAGAATCATAATTCAGTTTGTTGTGTGGAGAAACTAAAAGGAGGTATGGCGTGAGATATCTATATTTTATTATTTTTTTCATTATCGGGAGTACCTTTGTTTGCGCTCAGCAAGGAGGTAATTCATTTGATATAAAACGTATATTGTCAAGTAGACAGGCAATTATTCTCAATCAGGCGAAACAAGGGCTACAGACACCATCGGGTGTGATAATAGAGTATGGCGATATAGATTATTATGGGACAGGAATACCACAGGAAGAACAAGAGATCGGCAGTTCAGGTTGGCTAGATGAACAAGGTGAAGTTGTCGTAGTAGGGATTAATTTTAATGTCATAGAAAGTATGACGGAAGGATATAATGAAGCTATGTCAATGATTCTGCAGTTGATACTACTTCATGAATACGGACATATAGAGGATAGATTCCAGCCAGACCCATCAGCGCCAGGTTATGCATATTGGCACGCATTTCTCGAGCGTGATGATGCTGCAGCTCTTTGTTCAGTCATATCGGGAATATTGGGGGGTGGAAGTGGTGTAGCTAATTCTGCTGAAATTGCGAAGAAGCTCTGCTTATTTTACCAAATGATGGCCAGGTCTTATAGTAAGGTAAAAGAGTCATATCCGACAATTCCAGATTGGAATCCATGCAATCCTTGTGGAATATTTGGAATATCAACAAGTATACCTGTATAAGAACAAAAGGAATAAAAGATGAAAACCCTATTGATAACAATTCTGATCATAATAATGTTTGTTGTAAATCTATATGGAGAAGAACATGTTGTACCATTTGATATAATTCCGAAGCATAAACTTCTCTCAACAAGGCATTTTGGCAACGATACTGAGAATAGATGTGGAGAGTTCATATTCTCGTTTAGTATGAAAAGAGTAACGATATTCTGGAAGTGGCGGCTTGACGTTTCAGACGACTGGAAATCAAAAGAGCAGTTTGTTGATTCCACGTATGAAATTTTAGAGGCGCTAGCACCTATTAACGAATACATGTACGTTGTCGGAATTTCAGATCAAGGCGAAACGATAGTGGAAAGATGGAAATTTGTGTATTCGTTACCGTATAAAATAACGATAGAAGGTGAAGAACCAGTTGTTGATTGGTCGTTACCACAAATCAAGAAAAAGGAACTTTATAGAGGTACTGAACTAACCCATATATGTGATCTATCTTCGGATCCAAAAGGGAGATTTTTACTTTTATTTACGTGGGAGTCACGTACAGTTTATCAAATGGACATAAATACAGGTCATTATACATATTTATTTGGACCGACAGAGTTACCTGAGATTCAGATGTATAGAAGAATTTCTCCGGGTAATCATGTAACTGAAGGATACATCTATTCAATGTATAGAAATGCTAGCTGGCAACCTTTCTATCCTAAAGGTAACGCTGTTCTAGTCAACGGTGAAAGATACGTATGGGTTAGTGATACAGTTATATTTAGAGACCAAGATAGAAATGGAATTCTAGATAGCCAGTCTCTCGAGTACATAACAAGACAGACTAATATTGAACGCGAGTATCATGACTCAACAAATTGGACACATTTTTGATAATTTGAGTCGGAGAACGTTTTGAACAACAGCATCCTCCGCATTGCACGGGGGTTGCTATCGTAATCATGCGCACACTCTTTCATTTTGCATCAGAGGCAAAAGTGTTGCGCTGTTCTCTTTATCGATTCTTACACCCAATGCATTGAGCCCATTCTAAAGAAAATGGAGCTTTCACATGTTGCGCTCTACATGGCAAGGCCTGCGGTGGCGCTCTCAAAAATGACCTTCGATTCTGAAAACGAAAAGGTTGTCTACAGAGCAAACTTCAACGCCATGCTGGGGACCGATCGGATCGAGGTCGATCCTCTCGAATTCGTAGCCAAGGTTTTGATGCATGTTCCCGACAAAAACAAACGAAGGTTGATCGGGTACGGCGTCTACTCGAGTCGTGCTCTTGGAGAAAGGAGAAAGCAGGCTCGCGGCGAGGAGTTGGCCGTAGGGATCGGCGCGACGGTCTCCTCTTATGAGCCCCTGACTGAAGCCGACGAGTTCGCCAAACGAAGAAGGCAGTCCCGCGCGCGGCTCATTCAGAAAATCTGGGAGATTTCGCCTCTCACGTGCTCTCGATGTGGCGCAGAAATGAGGGTGGTCTCCGTGATCACGGAGACTGTGGTGATCGACAAAATACTGGGGCACATCGCGAAAAAGAACCGCGCGCCGCCCGAAGGACATTCCGCTGCCTCATAGCCGGATCCGAGAAGCAGCGACAGGTCAACAGGTCAACGACGAGACCGTTACGACCGTTGAGAAAGAAATACGCTCCGTGTTCTGGGTTTTGCGAGCTTTTGTCCGAAATGAGAGCGCGGACTGGGCGGGAATGCTTCCTTTTCCGATTTGAAGCGTCTCAATCTCAGATTTTCAACACAATTCGGCACCCTTTCAGTGCTCAGTTTGTGCCAAAAGGGATGGCTCGGCACGCCACGACAGCGACCAAGGGGATTGAGATTCCTATCCCCCAATCAATATAGATGCATAAGTTTTACGTTTTTCACCAATTTCCCAACACCTTTCAACAAGGAGTCTACTATGCTGTTTGCTTATATCCCTCTTGTCATCATCGGGTTGGCGGCTCTGTTCTCGATCCCCATCGCGTTCGTGAGGCCCGAGTGGTTTCGGATGGCAAGTCGGCGGGATGCGGTGCTCAGCGCGGTACTGGTGGTGGCGTACTACCTGGGGACGTTTGTCGTCGTCGTGTGCTGTGTGTGAGTGGGCGGCGCGGCGGGCTGGAGCTCCCGTGAAGCCTCGTAGTCTGCACGGTTTTGCGGCCTGTATCGCGTCTGAACGGATAGCCGGTATCGGAGGGCTCTCGACCTCCCACCGCGGCGTCGAGTCCTCGAGATCCCTTTTCGCCTGGCCG
>Ga0190284_1000676_pt1 | contig 17928 bp, 16 predicted proteins | sample 48691812_MG_FD_161668 | JGI IMG/M metagenome (GOLD analysis project Ga0190284, IMG submission 161668) | Hydrothermal vent microbial mat bacterial communities from Southern Trench, Guaymas Basin, Mexico - 4869-18-1-2_MG | ecosystem: Environmental > Aquatic > Marine > Hydrothermal vents >...
CGCGGGCGCCGACCGTGCATTTAAAACCAGATCGCTCCACGCATCCGCTTCCGGCTTGAGCGCAACCTCCCAAACAATCCGCCTCGGAGCCAGTTCATCAAACAGATAGACGTGCCTTTCTTCGGCGTTTTCTTCGGGTGTCAACTTGGAAAGATCATGCTCTGAAAACTCCGGTGCATCAAAAAGTGCTTCGCCTTTATACTTTTCCCCATCGGCAGAGCTCAAGATAACAATGTCGTTCCTTTGCAAGTCTTCGTAAATCATCAACGTGAGCGGCAGTTTCATCTTCGATAATTTTGACGTTTCATCGATGTAATAGCTCCCGCCGCTAAACCGGAACGATTAGTCTTCCGCCAAAAATGAAAAATCACCCGCGTTCATGCGGGCGAACACATCCTCATAACTTACCGACGGCGGAACGATGGGGCCGTGCATCGCACGAAAATCAAGATACTCCTCAAAAAGCTCGCCCCACGAAGAGACCGTTCGCGGTTGAATCAAAAGCTTGTTCACCGTATTCGTTGCGACAGTACCCGTCAAAATCACCGCCAGCCCGCACAGTCCGATCATCAACAACCGCTTTTTCATCTGTTCTCCCGTTTGTAAAAAAGAGGCGCGAACCCCTGCCACACCCTTCGGAGGGACCGCGAAGCCCCAGAGAGGAACATGAAACAGAGGCCGCGCCCGACTGGGGCGCGCCTCCGCAGTTCATTCCTCTCTTCAAAAAATTCGCGGTTTTCCGAAGGAACAAAACTTGCGTTAACGCAAAATTATTCTTTTAAAAACTATTTGGGTTCTAATTCAGTCGCATATCCTTGTCAAATGATTTTTTGTTACTTTATCCCTGCGCATCGAGATAATTCTGCAGGATAATCTGCGCGGCAACCTTGTCCACCACATGCTTACGTTTCTTTCCGTCGAGCCCCGCTTCGCGCAGCGCGTTGTGCGCACTCACCGTGCTCAGCCGCTCGTCCCACTCCTCCACCGGCACGCCGGTTGTTTCGCGCAGCTTTTCCATAAAGGCGCGAACTTTTTCCGCGGCCGGACCGTACGAACCGTTCATATTGCGCGGCAGACCGGTGACAATCGCCGCGACACCGTGCTCCTTCACCAGCGCATCAATTTCATCCAGTGCGGTTTTTGTGTTTTTGATCACACAAAGCGGCGAGGCCAGAAAAGCGGTGGGATCGCTCAACGCCACGCCGATGCGCGCGTCGCCGTGATCAATACCCAGAATGCGGCCGGTAATCATCAGGATTATTTCAGGTAATCTTCCGTCTGTATGCGATGCTCTTTAAGCTGCTCCGCTTTCTCGGCGCCTTTATCAAAGGAATCCATCACCGGTGTTTCCAGCCACAGGATCACCGCGATCACAATGCAACAGACCGCCCAGACCAGCAGGGCCGTCAGATACGATACTTTTTCCAGCGCCGCAGTGACCGGAACCATAACGGCCAGAAGCGCCAGCAACGCGCCGCCGGCAAGGAAAAGCCAGCCACCGTTCATCAAAGCGGCGGCCGCAGCGGCCGCGGCTATCAGCGCCAATCCGGAAAAGAAAAGAATCAGCACCCGCCACCAGTGGTTGGCGCCTCCGAGAAGACTGCTCATCTTTCTGAAAAGCAGCAACCCGGCCAGAAGACAAATGCCGGTCAGTATCCACATCTCCGCATCAGACTCGCGCCCCACCAGTGTGCGGGTCAATTCCGCCAGATGTTCCACCCATGCATTCATGACAAACCTCCCCTTTTTTAAAGGACGGCTTTATACTGCGCTTTGCCGCTCAATTCAGCCACCAGTTTTTTAATGTCCTGTGCACGCTCTTTGGGGCAGACCAGCGTGACGCCCTCAGCCTGCACCACCACCAGGTTTTCCGCGCCGATCACCGCCGTCAGGCGATCCTTCGAATAGATGATATTGTTCTTCGAATCAATCTGCTCGCAGGTTCCAATCAGCGTGTTGCCGTCCGCATCCTTCGGAAAATGGCTTTCGAGCGCGGTCCACGACCCAACGTCATCCCACGCGAACGTGCCGCATGCCATCACGATGTTATCCGCCTTCTCCATCAGCGCGTAGTCGATCGAAATCTTTTCAAGCCCCGGATAGAGGTTCTCCATGCCAAGAGCGATTTCGCTGCGCTCCGCGTATTCAGTGAGCGCATCCATCAGGTCAGCCATCGGTTTGCAGTGCGCGCTGAAGGCGGCGGCGAGAGTCGGCACTGACCAGATAAACATCCCCGAGTTCCAGTAAAATTTCCCGGTCTCAACATACTGTTGAGCGGTCGCTTCGTCCGGCTTTTCGACAAACCGTACCGCTTTTTTAAATCGGACGCCTTCGGCTTCTGCAAAATTGTCGCCCGCTTCAATGTATCCGAAACCCGTGCTCGGAAATGCCGGCTGAATGCCGATCGTCACCAGAATTTCATTCTGCTCCGCGAGATCCATTCCGCCGCGCAGCGTCGCCTTGAATACATCGAGATCGCCCATCACCTGATCAGCCGTCAGCACCGCGAAAACGCCTTCGGGATCGCGCGCGGCGACCAGCGCGCCGCCGCAGGCGACCGCCGCGGCCGTGTCGCGACCGATGGGTTCACCCACAATGTTTTCCGGCGGCAGCATCGGTGCCGCAGCTCGTGTTGCCTCAATCAGATCGGCATTCGTCACCACAAAAATATTTTTCGGCGGAATCAGTCCGTCGAGCCGGTCGACCGCCTGCGCGATCAGCGGTTGTTCGCCGACGAGCGCCAGCAACTGCTTCGGATGCTTCGAGGTGCTCAGCGGCCAAAAGCGCTCACCCTTCCCTCCGGCCATAATCACTGCATAACGTTCCGACATGGTTAAATCTCCTTCACGGCCTTTACCAACTCCGCCACGAAAGCCGCCGCGGCGGCGCGGCCTTCGAGCGTGCGCGGATTATTGTGGAATTTGTTTACGATGGCACTGCCAACGACCACGGCGTCGGCATAGGAGGCCGCCTCGGCAGCGGCTTCAGGCGTGCCGATTCCAAAACCGAGAGCGACGGGCAGTTTCGTATGCTGTTTGATCTGCGCGACCAGCGCGGGTGCGCCTTCGGCAATTGAGTCGCGCACGCCGGTGACACCTTCGCGCGAAACACAATAGACAAACCCGTTGGCGCTTTTGACAATGTTGCGCATCCGCTCTTCGGGCGTCGTCGGCGTGATCAAAACAATGTTGTTGAGGCCGACGCCGGAAATAAATTTGCGGTACGGGCCGGACTCTTCGCGCGGCATGTCGAGCACGAGGAAGCCGTCAATTCCGGCGGCGGCGGCGTCCGCCATCGATTTTTCAAATCCGCGCGCGTAAAGCGTGTTCATGTAGGCATAAAAAATCATTGGAATCTGTGAGCGCTCGCGGATGCGGGCGACGCAGTCCATTACACCGTCAAAGGTTGAACCGGCGGCCAGCGCGCGGGTGGCGGCATCCTGATTGACGCGACCGTCGGCGAGCGGGTCAGAAAACGGCAGGCCGAGTTCGACGAGGTCAACCCCCGCGTCTTCGAGGCGCAGGACGATGTCCACCGTGTCGTCGAGCGACGGATCACCCGCGCCGATGTAGGCGATGAATCCTTTTTTACCCTGCTTTTGGAGTGCAGCGAATTTTTTATCCACGCGTGTTTTTTTCATCATTCAAATCAACTCTTTTTTGACGGGATCACAGGATTTTTCCAAACATTGGAAACTTTTTACCCATTTTTTCCAAGCATTGGAAGAAAACCTTCCAAGGGATCACTTCTCTGGCGGAGCTTTGGATTCAATCTGCTTCAGTTCGGCTTCAACTTCGAGAAAATCAGTTTCTGCGCGAGTCGGAAGCTCTAACTGCGCGGCGTGGAATTTTTCATATTCCGCATGCGCCTTCAGTAACGCCTCGTCGTGACTGATCGCCCCGGCGCGGGTGAGGATGTTCCGCCCGGACAGCTTCAGAAAATCGTCCAGCTTATCGATCCAATCCTGCATTTGAACTTGTAAGAAATCCTTACAAGTTGCCGCCTCGCTCAACTCACCTTCTGCATAAACGTTTTTCAGGTGCATTGTAATATTCTGCGGCTTCACCTGAAAAAGGTCTGCCATCATTGCCTGAGTCAGCCAAATGGACTCATTCTCCAATCGAACATCCAGCCTGATTTTTCCGTCATCTGACTGATAAATCAGAAATTCGCTCTTCGCCGGAAGATTTTGTTTTTCAGATGTCCCACCCACATTTTTCATCGTCACTCCCGGCATCTCATCCGTTTTTTCCAGTGTCTGGAAAAATTATTCCGCGGAAAGCTTTTTTTCAAGCTCGCGGATGTGTTTAGAGATATCGTTAAGGCGAAATTCAATGGAGTTGAGCACCCAGAACTGAAAGTGTTCCACTTTGGTGCCCCTGTGGATCATCCAGATAATTTTGATGGACACCAGCAGGACGGCCAACTCAATCGAAAACATCTGAGGCAGCGGAATGTCCAGGTGCAGCAGATGGCGGAGCAGATCGAGCGTGAACAGAAGAAGCATGGCGATGATAAAGCCGATGTTGACCGCGTGATCCCGTTTGCCGGACTTTTTGCCGCCAATCTGGCCGACCAGATTCCGAATGCGCTCTTTTTCTTTACGGAACTGCTCAAGTTCCTCCAGCAAGGCACCCTGATCTATCGGCTCAACCATCGGTTCGCTACTCATTTTCCCTCCAGAAATTGCCGTACAAGCTGGGCACGCTTCACGTCGCGTTCCTCAGGACTCAGTGTCGCGCCGGCCGCTTTCTGCAAATGAGCGGGATGAATCTGAATGAAAAGCCGGTCAATTTCGCGCCGTGCCATATCCGGCAGCATTTCCAGATCAATCCCCAGCCGCAGCGCGGAGAGCAGATCGAGCGCTTCGCCGGAGGTCATCAGCGCGGCGTTGGCCAGCACACCGTAGGCTCGGCCCACATGGTCATGCACGCGGAGTTCCTGCTCATCCATCAGCCGCTGGCGCGCATTGGTTTCATGCTCAATCACTTCGAGCACGATCTGCTCGAGATGGGAAATAATCTCCGCCTCCGGCCTGCCGAGTGTAATCTGGTTGGAAATCTGGAACATGTTTCCCGAGGCCTCGGATCCCTCGCCCCACAACCCGCGCACCGCGAGACCGATTTTGGAAACGGCGTTGATGACCGGGTTGATTTCTTCGGTCAGCACAAGCCCCGGCAGATGGAGCATCACGCTGGCGCGCATACCCGTTCCAACGTTGGAGGGACAGGCGGTGAGATAGCCGAGCTTGCTGGAAAAAGCGTAGGACAGGCTCTGTTCAAGACCGTTATCCAGTTCTTCAGCCGCCTCCCAGGCCTTCTGCAGGCTCAGTCCCGGCTGCAGCGATTGCAGGCGAATGTGATCCTCTTCGTTCACCATCACGGCGCGGCACTCATCGGAGCTGACAAATACGCCGTTTCCCGCCTGCCGCTCGGCCAGCTCACGGCTGATCAAATGGCGCTCAAAGAGCAGTTCGCGATCAAGCGCGTTCAGTTCATCCATCCGCCAGCGCAAAAAATCCTCACTGTGCTCCACCCCGTCAAACGCCAGCACTGTTTCGTTCCAGACACGGTCACGCACCTCTTTGGAGGCCCAGCCGGGAAAAGTGGTTTCGCGCAAATTGCGCGCGAAGCGGATACGGCTGCTGATAACCGGCCCCTCATCAGGACTCGCTTCCAGCCAGCCGCCGTGACGCTGAAGGAGATCGTCGAGCGTCATGCCGCACCTCCTTCATCCTGCGCTGCTTCATCGCGACAGGTTTTGATCTGGTCGCGGAGCTGCGCGGCCTTTTCATAGTCCTCCCGCGCGATGGCCCCTTCGAGTTCTTTCTGCAGGCGGGCCAGCTTTGATTTAATCCGTGTCTGCGACCCTTCGCGCGCGGGAATTTTTCCGACGTGCTGCGCGCTGTGATGCATCGCCTTGATCGCCATAGTCAGTTCCGCCATAAAGGTTTTATAGCATTCCGGGCAGCCGAGGCGGCCGGTCTTGCGGAATTCATCGCGGGCCATGCCGCAGCGCGGACAGGCCAGACTCAGCTCGCTGGTAATGCTCTTCTGCGGTCCGCCGAGCCCCATCAGAATGTCGGTAATTGAAATCGGGCTGTGGATATCGATTCCCTGCTCCTTGGCATGCTCTTCGCAGAGATGAACCTCTTTCATCTCGTCGTTGACCACCTGTGTCAGGTGCACAACCGCTTCATTGTCGCAAAGGTCACATTTCATGGGCGGCCTCTACTTAACGGGTGTCCCGTTGCTATTCACGAAATCCCGATATGCCGCGAACAGTTTCTTCGTGACCGACCCGGGTTTTCCGCTGCCAATGGTGCGTTTGTCGAGTTCGACCACCGCGATCACTTCGGCGGCTGTACCGGTCAGGAAAACTTCGTCCGCCGTCCAGAGTTCGTAGCGCGTCATAACGTTTTCCGAAACCTCCATACCCATGTCCCGCGCCAGCGCCATCACCCTGTCGCGCGTAATACCTTCGAGCCCGCCGCACCAGGGCGGCGGCGTAACGAGCTTATTGCCTTTGACAGAAAAAATGTTGTCGCCGGAGGCTTCCGCGACAAACCCCTGCGCATTGAGCATCAGGCATTCCATCACGCCGGCGTTGATCGCTTCGATTTTCGCCATGATGTTGTTGAGATAGTTCAGACTCTTGACGCGCGGATTGACCGCCTCGGCCATATTGCGGATCGTGCCGGCCGTGACAATTTTCATGCCGGTTTCATAGAGATCCGGCGGATAGAGCTGAATAGTGTCCGCAATGATGATCACCTGCGCCTTTTCGCACAGATACGGGTTGAGGCCCAGCGTGCCGACGCCGCGCGTTACAACGTGGCGGATGTAGCCGTCGGCAATACCGTTGGCTTTACACGTTTCCACCGTCGCTTTCTTCATCTCCTCTTTCGTGATGCCGACATCGAGATCAATCACCTTGGCGGAGTCATAAAGGCGATCCACATGCTCATCGAGAAACACAATGCGCCCGTTATAGACGCGGGTGCCCTCAAAAACCCCGTCGCCGTAGAGCAGGCCGTGGTCGAAAACCGAAACGACCGCATCTTTTTTGTCCACCAGTTTACCGTTTAAATGGATTTTCATTTAGGTTCCTTCCTAATGTAGGACAGCCATCTTGGCTGTCTCGACAGGCTGGAAGCCTGTCCTACTTTATTCTTCCAGTTTGCCGTCTTTCAAAACCAGCTCGCGCCGACAGCTCTGCGCCACCTCTTCGTTATGTGTCACCACAATCAGCGTGCGGTCTTCAGATTGCGCTAAATCAAAGAGATTTTGCAATACGTTTTCGCCGGTATGCGAATCCAGATTACCCGTCGGCTCATCAGCCAGAATCAGGTCAGGGTCGTTCATCAGTGCGCGAGCCATCGCCACGCGCTGCTGCTCGCCGCCGGACAGCTCCATCGGGCGATGATCCATCCGCCCGGTCAGCCCCACCTGCTCCAGCAGATGTTCGGCCCGCACACGCGCATCTTTCTGCCATGCGGCCATCGACGGAAGCATCACATTCTGAAGCACATCGAGTTCCGGGAGCAGATGGTAGCTCTGAAAAACAAATCCGACCCGCTCCGCGCGAAATGCCGCCTGACGGGCGGGCTTCATTTTCCCGAGACTGGTCTCCTCAAAAAAAACATCGCCCGAATCCGGCTGATCCAGCCCGCCGAGAATATGCAACAGTGTGCTCTTGCCCGAACCGCTCGCGCCCATGATGGACAGGGTTTCACCGCGCTGAACACTCAGCGACACCCCGTGCAGCACCTCCACCGCTCGTTTGCCGATGTGATAGGCCTTATGCACCTCTTCCACTCTAAGAATTTCTTTACTCATACATTTTTTCCAATCCTTGGAAGAGCACCCCGAAGCTTCGGGGTGCTCCACACTGTGGGGCAGGCTTTCCAGCCTGCCCTCCCTATCACTCACCTCTCAACGCCTCCGCGGGTTCGAGCTTGGCGGCGCGCCAGGCGGGGACGAGACCGGCGAGTGTGCAGATGATCAGCACCGTCGCGCAAACCGTGACCACATCGCTGGTGGTGGTGTGCGCTGGAATCTGACTGAGCTGGTACAGCTCCTTGGGAAGCAGATCGACTCGGAACTGCGACGAAATAAAGTTGAGCAGCTCATTGCGATATTTCAGCGCCAGCAGACCGAAACCCAGCCCTAGACCGGTTCCGATCACGCCCTGCACCGCGCCGATCCAGAGGAAAATATTCACGATGCGGCGATTTGAAAATCCGAGAGCCTTCAGCAGTCCAATTTCATGTGTTTTTTGAACGGTTAGCGTAATGAGCGTATTGGTGATCCCGAACGCGGCGACAATCGTGATGAAAATCAGCAGGAAAAACATCATGTTTTTTTCGGTTTGGAGCGCCGTGAACATCTGACGATTCAGGTCGATCCAGCTACGCGAACTAAAGTACGGCCCGAGTTGATCGCCGATATCCTTCGCCGTGCGCATCGCGTTCATCGGCTGTTCCGTCATGATCTGAATATTGTGAACGCCCTGCTCTACGTCGTAAATCGACCGCGCGGTTTCCAAAGAGGTCAGCACATAATTTCCGTCGAACTCCCACATGCCGACCTCGAAAATTCCGCTAACCGTCAGCTCTTCGGGCAGGCGCAGCTCGTCCTGCGAAACAAAGTTCTGCGGCGAGTAGACCAGTACCGTGTCGCCGAGGCGCAGGCCGAGGCGCAAGGCGAGGTCGCGTCCGATCACGATTTCAGCATAGCCGACCGAAAATGCTCCTTCGACGATATGATCCGGCACTTTGCTGACCGTCCGCTCAAGTTCGGGATCAACGCCGCGCAGGATCGGCGTATGGACGTTGTCGCCCGCCTGAATAAAGACCAGTCCTTCGAGATTGGGCGCCGCGCCGGTGATCCCTTCGATATCACTAACGACGCTGAGCAGTTTTTCGGGCTGGTGCACCGTCCCTCCGTACTCAGTGACTTTCACATGCGCGTTGAAGCTGAGGATTTTTTCACGCCATGTTTCGTCGAAGCCGGTCATCACCGAAAGCACAACGATGAGCACCGCGACACCGAGGGTAACGCCCAGCAGCGACAGCAGCGTCACGACCGAGAGAAACGACCGCTTCGGTTTGAGGTACTTAAACGCTAAAAAGAGTGAGAATGACTGCTTCATGAATGAGACGCATCATACGAACCAACGAATCGCCTTGCAAAACAAAAGCGGGCTCCTGCTTTATATACGCGAACCATGCAAAAACTTCACTTCATCGGAATCGGCGGAACCGGCATGAACGGCGTTGCACAGCTCGCCGCACACACCGGATACTCTATCTCCGGCTCCGACCGTTCAACGGGACTTGAGATTTTCCAGACCTTGGAAAAACAGGGCATCCGCATACTGCTGCAGAACGGATCCGGCATCAGCGAAGAAACTGATGCGGTGGTCTACAGCACCGCCATCGAATCCAATAATCCAGAAATCCAGAAATCCAAATCTCTAAATATCCCCCTGCTCCACCGCGCCGAAATGCTGGCAAAACTCTGCGAAGGCAAAGAGGTCATCGCCGTTGCCGGCAGCGCGGGCAAATCCACGGTCACCGGACTGCTCGGCTGGATTTTTGAACGGCTGGGAAAAGACCCCACGGTCTACTGCGGTGCACAAATCAATAACTTCGGTTCCTCCATCCGCTTTGGCTCCGACCCGTGGATTATTGAAGCCGATGAGAGCGACCGCTCGTTCCTGCATTTTCACCCGCAGCATGCGATCATTACCAATATCTCTGAAGACCACTTCGAGCTTCCCGAACTCCGGGAACTTTTCGCGCAGTTCAAAGCACAGGTCAGCGACATCGTTATTGATGAAGCAAACGGGGTCAGTACGAATAATTTGATGAATCGTGATTATCAAATTATCGGACTGACCCCTGAGCGGATTCCGCTGCTTGGAAGGCACAACGTGGAAAATGTAAACAACGCGCTCTCCCTTTGCAAAGCGCTCGACCTCGACCTGCAGAAATGCATGGAGGCTGTTCACACCTTTAAAGGTGTGGAACGGCGACTCGAGCGGATCGGCAAGCGGGTGTTTGATGACTACGCGCACAGCCCGGTAAAAATCGAAGCTGCATTCACGGCGGTTACGGAGCGCTACGACCGTGTGCTGGCGTATTGGCGGCCGCACGGCTTCGGCCCGCTTGCGCAGCATGCCGATGCATTGCGCAAGCTGCTGCCGCGCCTGCTGCGCCCCGCCGACCTTTTCTTCGTCCTGCCTGTCTATTATGCGGGCGGCACCGTCGAAAAAAAACTGACCGCCGAACAGTTTTGTGAAGGACTTGATGCGGTGGAATTCATCCCGGATTACGACGCGCTTGAAGACAAACTCCGCGCGGAGGCTGGATCGGAGGACGCAATCCTCGGCATGGGCGCACGCGATCCTGAACTCCCGAAGTTTGCCAGACGGCTAACCGAAGTCCTTATGGTAGGGACGGATCGCCGAGCCGTCCGCTAACACACTCGGCGCGCCCAGCGGTCGCACCCTACCTTTTTGACCGCAGACTTGCCAGCAAGCTCAAATGAAGTAACATGCGCCCCAACGTAGGACAGGCTTCCAGCCTGTCTGGACAGGCAAGATGCCTGTCCTACATTTTAGGAAAACTATGAGTTTTAAAATTTATAACACGATGTCCCGCGCACAGGAGGAACTGATTCCGCTGGAGGATAACCACGTGCGTATGTACACCTGCGGGCCGACCGTCTATCACTACGCCCACATCGGCAACTACCGCGCCTACATGTTTGAGGATCTGCTGCGCCGCTGGCTCCAGTACAAGGGCTTCAAGGTTACGCAGGTGCAGAACCTGACCGACGTGGACGACAAAACGATCCGCGGCTCGCGCGAAGCGGGCGTTTCGCTCAATGAGTTCACGCAGCAGTACAAGGACGCCTTTTTCGAAGACCTCAAAACACTCCGCATTGAGCCTGCCGAGCACTATCCCGCCGCGACCGACTGCATTCCCGAAATGATCGCGCTGATCGAAAAACTCGTTGCCAACGGCCTCGCCTATCAGTCCGACGACGGCTCGGTCTATTTCGCCATCGATAAATTCCCGGAGTACGGCAAACTGGCACGCCTCGACCGCGAAGGAATGCGTTCCGGCGCGCGCGTCGCACAGGATGAATACGACAAGGAAAACGCCGCCGACTTTGCCCTGTGGAAAGCGTGGGATGAGGATGACGGCGATGTCGTCTGGGATTCGCCGTGGGGCAAAGGCCGCCCCGGCTGGCACATCGAGTGTTCGGCCATGAGCATGAAATATCTCGGCGAAACCTTCGACTTGCATACCGGAGGCATAGACAACATTTTTCCGCATCACGAAGACGAGATTGCCCAGAGCGAAGGCGCCAACGGCAAGATGTACGCCAAATACTGGATGCACTGTGCGCATCTGATTGTTGATGGCAAAAAAATGTCCAAGTCGCTCGGCAACTTCTACACCCTGCGCGAGCTCCTCGACAAAGGCTACACCGGCCGCGAAATCCGCTACGAACTGATCGGCACCCACTACCGCCAGGCGCTTAACTTCACGTTCGACTCACTCAAAGCCGTGCGCGCCTCCCTCGCCCGCCTCGACGAGTTTTATGCCAAACTGCAAGAGGCGGCGAATGGGGTCAGTACGAATAATTTGACGAATCGTGATTCTCAAATTATCGGACTGACCCCTGAGTTACCCGACTGGGCCGTTACGCTCGGAAAACGCTTTGCCGCCGCGCTCGACGATGATCTCAATATTGCCGGGGCACTCGGCGCGCTTTTTGACAGCGTCCACGAAGGAAACAAAAGTTTTCCAATGGTTGGAAAAACAGCCCTCGCCGTTTCCAACCTTTGGAAAAAACTCGATACCGTCCTCGGTTTCCTCGAACCGCCGAAGGAAGATGTTCCGGCTGAGCTCGTCGAAATGGCCGAAGCACGCGTTGCCGCTAAAGCGAATAAAGACTGGACCGAAGCCGACCGCCTGCGCGCCGCCGTCGCAGCAGCCGGCTGGACCATTCAAGACACCCCCACCGGCCCGAAACTAAAAAAGCTCTAGCTCACGCGAAAGCGTAACGAACATCACTTTCTCAGGGCAGTCCGCTTGTTTTGAAAGGCGGGGCTTGGTTTTCCTGCGCTTTAAACGTATACTAACAGGGTTATTTAACAGTGAAAAATCGGTTGGACAGGAGCTCTTATGAATACTGGATTTAAAATCAGACTATTGCTGACGGGTGTATGTGTTCACCTGCTCATTTTTCAGGTCGTAGCGTCTGAACCGGATATCTCCAGCCATTCAGGCGGGGTTGTCGTTCATGTCGGCTGTGGAAACGGCTCTCTGTTGCGTCAGGTCGGAACCAATGAAGCGTTTTTCACGATCGGTCTGGACACCAATACATGGAATGTAGCGGCTCTGCGGGAAACGCTTCGCGACGAGGGATTCGGCAGTCAGGTTTTGGTGGACGATTGGAATGGAACAGATTTGCCATTTATCGAAAACTTTGTGAACGCACTGATTCTGGAGGAGCCGGGCAACGTAAGTTCCTCGGAGGTTCTGCGAGTGCTGATACCCAACGGAACGGCCTACCGGTTGCAAGGTACAAACTGGGTTACCGAAGTGAAGCCGCGGCCGCCGGAGATGGACGGCTGGACGCACTGGGATTATTCCGCCGCCAATAATCCCTGTTCACATGACCGGCTGGTCGGGCCGCTGCGCCGGATGCAATGGGTCGCATGGCCGCTCTGGGATGGGTATCATTTTTCGGGCCCGGGAGTGCAGCTGATCATCTCGGACGGCGGACGGATGTTCTACGTCGTGGATGAATCGCCCACCTCCACCCGTGGCGGCGGCTTCCCGGAAAAGTGGACGTTGATCGCCCGCGATGCGTTCAACGGCAAGCTGCTGTGGCAGCGACCGATGGGTGCGTGGGGTATGGCGGAGTTCAGTTACCGTGCCTTTTTCGACGCCTCAGTCGTGAACGCAAATTTTTCGGCACCGCTGCATCGTCAGCAACGGCGTTTCGCCGTGGCCGGTGACCGGCTCTTCGGTGCGTTTGACGATGACGGACTAATCGTGATGCTGGACGCAGCCACCGGAGAAACCCTCCGCACATTTCCGGGAACCGAGAGCTGCAACGAAGTTCATGTTTATAACAATCGACTCTATCTGACCAACGCCGAGAACCCGAAACTGATGGTTTTTAACCCCGAGACCGGCGAACTCCTCTACTCAAGATCAAGTGCCGGAACCCGGATCAGTATTAACAACAACCGGCTGTGTCTGTTGGGCAATCCCATAACGGCACTGGATGCCACCACCTTCACGCAACAATGGGTGTCCAGCGGGAACAGTGAATCCATACAAGCTTATAAAAGATGCCTGATTGATGCCGGGTCTGTGATTATTACCAGAGGGAATTCATCCAACTGGCTTGTTTTTCGCGCCAGCGACGGGCAGTACCTGTGGTCATACCCAATTGTTTCCAGCACCGGAGCGACGATTCCTGATCAGATTTTTGCCACGACCAACCGGGTCTGGACGTTTAAAGATGAATTTACCATGGTGGGACTCAATCTGCTGACGGGTGCAGAGGAGGTGCTGGTGGATGCGGAAAATGTTTTTCATTCTTCGCATCATCACCGATGCAATGAAGACCGGGCGACGGATCGCTGGTTTGTCTCGACGCAGGAAGGGGTTGAACTCGTCTCCCTGACCGGTGAAACCAATCATATTAACAACTGGACGCGGGGCACCTGCAACATAGGAGTGGTGCCCGCCAACGGCCTGCTCTATGTACCTCCAGCCGCCTGTGCGTGTGTTTCCGAATCGATGCTGCACGGGTTTTACAGCTACGCCCCGGCCGCCCCCGATGCCGGACGACCGTTTGCCGACGGCGAGCGGCTCGTGACCGGCCCGGCATTTGGCTCGGTGACCGGCGGATCCGCAGGGGCTGATGACTGGCCGATGTACCGGTATGATGCGCAGCGCAAAAGCACTACGGATTCATTTGTACCGAAAAAACTTCAACAGATGTGGAAAACGGATCTCGGCGGAACGCTAACGCCTCCGGTGATTGCCGGAGGACGTCTTTTTGTGGCCGGTCGGACGGATCACACCGTGTATGCGCTGGATGCGATCACAGGAGGAATCTTGTGGAAATACGCACTGGGTGGCGAGGTGGAAAGTCCGCCCTCCGTATGGGGCGACTGTGTCATTTTTGGCTGTGCGGATGGACGGGTGTACTGCCTGCGAACCGCCGACGGTGCGCTCGTCTGGCGTTTTCAGGCGGCACCGAGGGACTGTCGTAATATGCAGATGGAAAACGTAACGTCCGTCTGGCCAGTGCCCGGCAGTGTGCTGATCGACAACAACGCGGTATATTGTTCGGCAGGGCACTCATCGCGACTGGATGGCGGCCTTTGGATATACAAACTCGATGCGGTTACCGGCGGGGTGCTGGCCACAAACCGGATATCCCATGTGTCGCCGCCTGTACCAGCCCCGGCTAATCTAGGCGACAACGATGAAGAGGGGATCAAAAATGATCTTTTCGTCAGTGACGGCAGCAACCTCTTCCTGCGCGAAGCTGTTTTCACCACCGCTCTCACAAAAACGACTACAAGCCGCGAGGATCATGTGGCCTCTATGCTCAACGGCTTTACAGATCCCTCTTGGCATCATCGGAAGGCTTGGACGTATAACAAAATTTTTGCCCAGCATCTCTGCGTGGACGACCAAAATGTCTACGGCATTAAGGCCTACACCAAATACAAGCAGTGGGAATCCTTTTCGAGCACGTTTCAACCCGGCTCGGGCTACATCCTGTTTGCTCAGGATATCGGCAATGCGGGTGCTACCGTCATTCCCGAGTCCGGGGTCGAAAACGAATTGCGTCCGCAAGCCAATGAGGAGCATCTGTGGTGGAAGCGGGTGCCGCTTCGCATTCAGTCCATGGTGCGTGCGGGTGACTATCTTTTTGTGTCCGGGCAACCGGATGTATTCGACCGCGATGATCCGTTTGCCGCCTTTGAAGGCCGCGCCGGCGGATCGCTCTGGAGCGTTTCTCCAGCTGACGGTACCCGGCTCGCGGAATACAGCCTGACTTCGCCGCCGGTGTTTGACGGACTCGCCGCTGCGGAACACAGCCTTTATCTGTCCACCATGGATGGCAGCGTACTTTGCCTTGGTCAGCCCGAAACCGCGCCGGCCGCCGACGCATCGGTTCAGCCAGCCTTCGGAACCACGGCGACACAATTTACCTTCGATGCCACGGGCAGTCAGGATCTGGATGGAAGAATTGTTTCTTACGAATGGAGGATCAACGGTTCGCTTGTTTCCACGAATGCGCTGTACTCCACTTCGTTCGGAACCGTTGGAGCGCGCACCATACGACTTACCGTGTCCGATGATGACGGGATGCTCGGCATCGATACAGCGGCTTTGTCCGTCACATCTGCGGCTACGGACAGTGACGGCGATGGCCTGCCGGACGACTGGGAAATAGAGCAGGTCGGCAACCTCTCTATGAATCCGGAAGATCATGACGATAATGACGGTCTGACCGCGCTACAGGAATACGTTTACGGAACGGATCCTTTCCTGAAAGATTCCGATGGCGACGGACTTGCTGATAATCTGGAAATTATGGCTGGAAGCGACCCGGCAAACGCGGATTCTCTCCTCTACGTTCAGGGGCAGCCGCTTTCTGACGGACAGATACGTTTGGAATGGGAAAGTGCTCCCGACCGAACCTATTCGATCTGGGGGTCGTCCAATCTGACCAGCGGCCTGAACGAACTGGTTGCGCACCATCTGCCGGCCACCCCGCCGCTCAACACGTTCTTAGACACCACTGTGCGCAGCAATAGAGTCTATTTCTACCGGTTGCAGATGACACTGAACACCCCTGAGCCGCCACCGAATGTCGCTCCATCTGTACGTAATGACGAAGCCTTCACCGCAACCGATACGGCGGTAGTCATTCACGTGCTGGACAACGACATCGATCCTGACTTCCATTCGCTATCGGTTCAGAGTGCGACAGACGGCACACACGGAACGGTTTCGCATACCGCCGCCAATGTTACGTATACTCCGCAAGCCGGCTGGACAGGCACCGACACGTTCAGCTATACCGCACAGGATGAACTCGGGGCAACGGCATCTGGGCAGGTGACCGTGTATATTGAATCCGGCGCCAACCGGATTGTGGATCCGTTTATGCAGCAGGCCCATCCGGAAAATGACCTCATCGGCACAGGTGAGGCCGGCGACGGCTGGATCGTGGGAACGCGGCGAGCATGGCAGTGGGATCGGGACAATGATTGGAGTTTTGCTTTTTGCGGAAATGCGGAGGCCAGGGATATAGCGATGGCCCAAGTGATTGCGGATGCCAAGGCCACCAAAGGCACGCAAAAAATAGAATTTCGGGCTGTCCATCAAGGTTCCGGCGATCTGCTGCAGGTGCGGGTCTACGGAATCACCGGATCGTTCAGCTATGCGCCCTCCACCACAGCGGTCTCCACAGGAACGCTTTTATACGATTCCTCTAATGTCGCCGTCAGTGAATTCGACTGGATGACCTTCTCCGGCAGCGTTAATTTTGGGAGCACCGGTTACGATTATCATGTGATCCTGGTCTGGACCGACGGCATCGCCCCGGGAACCGATGAATTCATCGCCGTGGATAATTTCTATCTCGGATCCGCTCCATAAGCCCCGTTCATCATTGAAAAAACCACCCCTTCTCTTTTTTGTGGTTTCTCGTCTGCCCTGCCTGTCCGCCGAAGCTACTAGCGAAGGAGGAAGCTTGTCGAAGGGTGTCCGCATCGCTATCCTCTTTTTCCAATGATTGGAAAATTCATAACGCTCGAAGGTCCGGAAGGCTCGGGGAAATCGACGCAGGCGAAGATGATGATACGTCGTCTGGCCGAAGTCGGTATTGAGGCCATGTACACTCGCGAGCCCGGCGGCACGGCTCTCGGCGAAGAGATTCGCAACGTTCTCCAGCATAATCAGGCGGGCGAATCCCCCTGCGAACGCGCCGAACTCCTTCTCTTTGAAGCCAGCCGCAACCAGCTGGTCGAAAAAGTGATCCGTCCCGCCCTTGCCGAAGGCACCTGGGTGATCTGCGACCGCTTTATCGATTCGACCACCGCCTATCAGGGCTATGGTCGCGGCCTCCCCGTGGATGAAGTGAAAGCCATTCATCATTTTACGGTAAATGATGTTACACCCGACCTGACCCTCCTGCTCGATCTGGAAGTCGAAACCGGATTTGAACGGATTACCCAGCGCTTTCTCGAACTCGGTGAATCCGCCGACCGCTTTGAACAGGAGGAGCGTTCTTTCCACGAACGCGTTCGGCAGGGCTATTTAAAACTGGCGGAAGAGGAACCGGCGCGCTTCCGCATCGTCAACGCCGCACAGGAACCGGAAAATGTGTCTCGTGATGTATGGGATGTAATTAAGAGTTCGTTTGAGATAACATAACAACCCTCTCTGTAGCCGCGCCCGCCGGGCGCGGACCGAGGCCACCGGCCTCGGCTACAGTTGGAATATTGTATGAGTTCAAATCAATTTCAGAGAGCATGGGAAGGCATCGAAGCGGGCTGGCAAAACGGTCAGCTGGCGCACGCCTATCTGTTGCAGGGCGCGCCGCACGGTGCGGCCCTTCGTTTCGCTGAAAAACTGCTCAACCTGATTTTCGACAACCACCCGCAGGTTCAGACCCGAAACCATCCCGACCTACACTGGCTCGAGCCGCAAAGTAAAAGCCGACGAATCACCATCGATGAAGTTCGCGCGATGATTCAGCAGCTCTCCCAAACCTCTTTTTCCGGAGGTTGGAAAGTCGGCGTAATTCTATGCGCCGACCGCATGACCGATCAGGCGGCCAACGCCTTTCTTAAAACTCTTGAGGA
>Ga0190284_1000677_pt1 | contig 17887 bp, 14 predicted proteins | sample 48691812_MG_FD_161668 | JGI IMG/M metagenome (GOLD analysis project Ga0190284, IMG submission 161668) | Hydrothermal vent microbial mat bacterial communities from Southern Trench, Guaymas Basin, Mexico - 4869-18-1-2_MG | ecosystem: Environmental > Aquatic > Marine > Hydrothermal vents >...
CCTGCGTGTAACGATACTGGTTATCAGGAAAAAGATGATAAGCGTAAGTGTGGTTATGCTTGTAAAAACTGACAAAATCAAAACTTTATGTTCGGAATAAAAAGAATAAGGTTTGTTTATCACAATACTGTTTTCAGGCAAGTTGGAAGATTTGATATTAAAACGCTTTAGCTCATTGTAATCGAACATATAGTTGTTTGCGGGTTTTTTTGATGCCGGTATATTAGAGACCTTTTCACTGTTTAAAATGCGTAATGCGATTTTCGCCCCCATTTTGCCCTGAGCGTTTGAGTTTGTAATCAAGCCTCCGGTAATTCCGTGACCCAGATAAAAATCCCACGCACTGTAAATCGGAACAGAAGAGTTTTCTGAAATTATTTTACCCCCTACCTGGGGAGTGTAATACTTGCCTTCCTGATCCTTGAAAAACGACATCAAAAGGACTACGCTATTTACCGGCAATGCCCTTACTTTTGCCAGAATATCTTCCATATAAGCATCTTCTTTGAGATAATTAAATTTTATAGAATCAGGCATTTGTAGTGCTGCTTCCTGAACTTTTCTTTTACACTTCTGGGAGCTTACGGTATTGTCACAAACCACTACAATTTGTTTAGCATCATGGTGTATCCCAAGTATTAGATCAATATTTCCCATTATGTCGTACATTTCTACAGAACCGGTGATCCATCCAAGCCTTGAAAGTTCAGTTTCTAAAGATTTATCAAGGGCATTAAGACCGCAAAACACCACAGGCTTATCTAAAAACAAGTTATCATGATACTTGAGCACAAAACTGAATGCATTATCATCGGAAGTTAAAATGAGGTCGTAATCTCTTTGACTAAATTTGTGTTTATACAATTCATAGAGGTTCTGATAGTGATTTTTGTCGCATATTCTTTTAGTGTCCATATATTCAATATCTATCTGAATATTCTGCCCCGATTTTTTCAATTCGGATCTGATTCCATCCATTATACCATCAGACCATGCAAATCCCTGGTGGTAAGAATTAAGGACAAGAACCTTTTTTGCCTGGCTACCATCTGCATATAAAGAAATCGGCCACGCTGACAGCAGGCAGGCCGCTATAACTGTTATTCCAAGGCATTTTAAAGCATTATTGGAACGCAACAGCATTATATATCTCCTAACGGACCATATCGGTTTCTTTTCTACTGGAATAGTATATCACAAGAAGGCAGGGAATGCACTATCTTAAAATATCACAATAGTTACTTGATTTTTGCACGGGTCGGAGGCTTTGATATGCATGCAGGATTAAGGAATTTAGCCTTAAGGCAGTAAGAGACCTTCGAAAATTACCATTTTGCAAAGGTCTCGGTAAGTAAAACTAACTTGTACAACCTACTGGTCATTTGTTCTTTCTTCCACGTTACTCGTCAGTTGTATAATTTATTATGCGTCTTCCTCGAGCCTTAAAAAACAAAACCCTGCGCAATTCGTACAACTTATTTTTTACTCACTGCCTTCATTCGGTGGATCTTAGTGGAATTTGGTGGTAAATTTTTTAGAGGACTTTCTCATACAACCGGGTCTGCCGCCGGATTTTTTACTTGTTACACTTTCCGATGCGCTGGCCGGTCATTGTCATTTTCATTTCTCCCTGCCCCGGCATGTCCATCATAACGACTCCATCGAACCGGTCACCTTTATAAGTGATTTTGCCGCTGCTTTTCACTTCGCCCTGCTGAGAGTCGCAAACCATCTCCCAGGATACTGTGTTGCCTTTTGTTTTGACGTTTTTCATACGGCATTCCTGGCCGGACTGAGACTGGTTGGGCACAGGATCTTGATCCGTCAAACACTGAGTATACGTAATCGGCGGCATGGGCACAGGCATTCCCGGTATTTCCATCTTTGAGGTAATTTTCCACAGACCTTCATTGAAAAGGGAACCTGCAAATGAAACAGAAACAAAAATAAAGAAAACAGCTAGGAACATAGTAAGGATAAGACATTTTTTTTTACACATTCGATTTCTCCTTTCGCTTTTAAATAATTATGATAAACTCCTAAAAAAAATCACCGATGGCTAAGTAGAAAGTTCCATATACAAGTTGCAGTGGTTTTTCAGGGACGAGGCAATACATGTAGTATGCCGAGTGTCTGAAAAACCGCTGCAACGCAGTAGATGGGAGTTTCTACGACGCCATCAATTAGAATATCAGCTTCTTAACCGCATCCCAAACCTCGTCCTTTCCCTGTCGTGATTTTGCTGAAAACAAAATAAGATTATCTTTATCTGCCGAAAGAGTATTTGTGATTTCTCTTAATTGTTTTTGCTGCCTTGTTTTTGAAAGCTTATCGGATTTGGTCAATACGGGTACAGATGGAATGTCATAGTGATTGAGCCAGTCGAGCATGTTCATCTCTTCCAGCCTTGGGATACGCCGGATATCCATAATCAGCACTACACCTTTAATCGTCTTTCTCGTTGTAATATATGTTTCAATCATAGGCCCCCAGGTTTTTTTAACAGATGGCGGAACCTTTGCATATCCATATCCTGGAATATCTACAAAAGAAAACTCTTCGTTTATGTTAAAAAAGTTGATAAGCTGGGTTCGACCGGGAGTAGAACTGGTTTTTACCAGACGTTTTCTGTTTACGAGAGTATTTATAAGGGAAGATTTGCCGACATTGGAGCGCCCGGCAAAAGCGATCTCCGGCAAAACAGCAGGAGGATACTGGGATGGCTTCACAGCGCTTGTCACAAATTCAGCAGATTTGATTATCAAGATATTTCTCCAGCCTGTCCATTCCTTCGGTGATGTTATCCATTGAGTTTGCATAGGAAAACCTGAGATATCCCTCACCGTTTCTTCCAAAATCGATCCCGGGCGTCACACCCACATGAGCCTTTTCCAGTATGTCAAAAGCGAGCTTATAAGAATCGTCAGATATGTGCCGGGCATTTGCAAAGACATAAAACGCTCCGGTAGGTTCAACGGTAATCCCGAGCCCCATCCCCTTTAACCGCTTAATCATATATTCTCTTCGCTCATTATATGTCTTCCTCATTCTTTTAATATCATCCCCTGCTTCCTTAAGAGCGGCAATTCCCGCCTTTTGAACCATGGAATTTGCAGAGATAAAAAAGTTTTGATGAAGCTTTTGCATGGGGCGAATAAACGCTTTTGGTGCTATAAGATATCCCAGCCGCAGGCCTGTCATTGCATACAGTTTGGAAAAGCCGTTTAGCACAAAAGCATTATCCGTATATTCTAAAATTGAATGCTCGACTCCTTCATAAACCAGGCCATGATAGATTTCATCTGAAATGATGTAAGGTGAAAAACCAGCTATCGCCTTCATCCGGCTTTCAGATAAAAGGTTTCCCGTTGGATTAGAGGGTGAGTTTATTAAAATAGCCTTTGTTTTGTCCGTGATCTTTTTGCTGATTTCTTCAGGCCTGTATTGAAAACCGTCTTCCTGGTAAACTTCAACCGTAACGACTTCTCCTTCCACAAATCGGATAAAATTAGGATAACATGCGTAATGGGGATCTGAAATAATAACCTGATCACCTTTTTCAACCAGTACGGAGAATAAAAGGAACATGGCAGGAGAGGTGCCGGACGTTATAATAATCTGATCCGGGTCAACAGAGACCTTATAGGTGGATAAATAATACTCACAAATTGCATTTCTGAGTTCAAGAAGGCCCAGGCTGTGAGTGTAGTGAGTATGGCCTTCATCAAGCGCCTTGCAGGCGGCATCTTTAATGCACTGCGGAGTGTCAAAATCAGGTTCGCCCACTTCCATGTGGATTATATGGATCCCAGATTCTTCCATCTCATGGGCCTTTTCAAGGACATCCATGACAATAAATGATGTAATTTCGTCTATTCGTTTTGCAATCAATTTTCTGTCCTTTTTTATAGGTAATCACGAAAACACGAAAGAATGAAAGCACGAAATGTTTTTTTGTTTTTGTGATAAATTTTTATGTTTTCATTCTTTTTTGGTAAATATAAAAAATTATAGTAGCCGTTCATGGAACGGTGAAATTAGAAATTTGGCCTTCATGCTTTTGCACTGTTGATGAACGCATTCAATTTAGTGCCGAGTTTCATCTCCCCCAAATTTCCACTTTCCAATTTCAAATTTCAAGCCGTGAACGGCTACAAATCATACAACCTTATTAAGCGGATACTCAATAATACCTTCAACACCGTTTTTAAGAAGCTTGGGGATAAGATCCCTTACAACACCTGAATCAACCATTATCTCAACGGAAAACCAGTCTGTCTGGTATAGATGGGCGACGGTTGGTGCATTTAAGCTCGGTAGCATGGCAACAACCTTTTCCATTTGTTTTTCAGGAACATTCATCTTCAAACCCACAAGTTTTTCTCCAAGAAGGGCGCCTTTAAGCAAAAGGGCGATTTGCTCAACCTTTTCCCTTTTATCCGGATCCTTCCAGGCCTGGTGATTGACAATAAGCTGGGTATTTGTTTGCATCAACTCATGTATAATACGCAGGCCGTGAGCCTTTATGGTACTTCCGGTCTCTGTAACTTCCACAATGGCATCAGCAAGACCTGAAACAACTTTTGCCTCGGTGGCTCCCCAGGAAAATTCAACATTTACATTAATATTTCTCTCCGAAAAATATATCATTGTAAATTCAATAAGTTCTGTTGCTATCTTTTTTCCCTCAAGATCTTCTATTTTCTTGATCTGTGAATCGTATGGAACAGCAAGAACCCATCTTGCAGGTCTTGCGCTTACCTTGGAATAAACGAGGTCTTCCACAACATGTACATCGGAACTGTTTTCAGCTATCCAATCCTTACCTGTAAGCCCGGCGTCAAGTGTACCGCTTTCAACATAGCGGGACATCTCCTGTGCCCTGCAAATCGCACATTCTATTGTATCATCATTTATCTCAGGAAAATAACTTCTTCCATTGACGTTAATCCTCCATCCGCAACGTTTAAACAGTGCAATGGTCGCATTTTGAAGACTTCCTTTAGGAAGCCCGAGTTTTAACTTGTCTTTCATTTATTATATACCTCCTTCGGATCAAAGACCCGTTCTTCAGTTACTTTTACAGTTCCATCTTCAACTTTCTTATAAAAACAGCTTCTATATCCTTTGTGGCAGGCAGCACCGCCGATCTGTTCAACTTTAAAAAGAACCGTGTCATCATCACAATCGATCATGATTTCCCTGACAATCTGCATATTTTTTGAAGTTTCTCCCTTTATCCACAGTTTTTGCCGGCTTCGACTGAAATAAGTTGCTTTTCCTGTAGAAAGAGTTGTCTCCCATGCTTCTTTATTTATATATGCAAGCATCAAGACTTCACCTGTTTCATAATCCTGAACAATTGCAGGTATCAGTCCACCGGTTTTCTTAAAATCAAGGTTTAACATAAGGTATAACTCCTAACCCGGATAAACCGGAAATAACAAATTCCAAGCACCAAAAGACAAACAAATTCCAAATTACAATATCCAAATCTCAAATAAGAGCCAAAGTAAATTATTTGCTCACACATAGCCTGGAGTTGTTTTGTTATTTTGATTTCTCCCTGTTTTGGAATTTTAGTCATTGTGATTTATTTGTCATTTGTTTTTTGTTTATTGTGATTTATTTTATGACATAAAAAACACAAATTTCAGAATTAAGATACTAAATAGCTGAGTTTCTGGGTTCATGGGTTTTTGCTTTGTGCTCTTCATCTCACTTCAACCTTGAACCGTGAACCTGAGTTACTATAAAATGTCTCTGAAGTACCCGTACCCGTATATAAAGTCAATTTATTTTTAAATTTACGGGTATCTTGCTTAATAGATTAAAATCTGGTAGGACAAGCCCAAATAAAAAAATATGATTTTGCGGGAGTATTATAAGTATGCCTCAACGAAGAAGTACCACTGAAATATTAAAAAAACGCGCCAGACCGACTGAAGGAATTAGTGCAAGGTTAATTATTAAATATTCACTGTTGGCAGCCGCTTTTTTCATTTTATCCAGCGCAATTACATCAGTTATAATTTATTTTTATTTAAGCAAAGATCTCCCTAAAATTTCTTCTTTAACCGAGTATCATCCTTCTATAATAACAGAGGTATATTCCGACGACAACAGAAAAATTGCTGAATTTTATCATGAGCGCAGAGTTGTAGTTCCTCTGTCGGAAATTCCAACCATGTTGATTGAGGCCTTCATTGCTTCAGAAGATGCAAGATTTTACAAACACCAGGGGGTAGATTTTCTAAGCATTGTCAGAGCCTTTATAAAAAATCTTGAAGCCGGTGAAATTGTTCAGGGGGGCAGTACAATTACACAACAGGTCACCAAATCCTTCTTTTTGACATCAGAAAGAAGTTATAACAGGAAAATAAAGGAGGCCATACTTGCCTACCGGATTGATAAAACTTTTTCCAAGCAGGAGATTCTTTATTTATATTTAAATCAGATTTATTTGGGACATGCAGCCTACGGCGTGGAAGCCGCTTCAGAAAATTATTTCGCAAAATCCGCTAAAGAATTAAATCTTGCCGAATGTGCTATTTTGGCAGGACTACCACAGGCGCCCAGCCGATATTCCCCCTTCAGATTCCCTGAAAAAGCAAAGCAGCGCCAGATCTACGTTTTAAACCGTATGGTTGCAGAGGGATATATTACGAATATTCAAGCTACCAGTGCCATAAACGTACAGCTTGATATTCAACCGAGGCGGAACTGGTATATTGAAAAGGTTCCTTTTTATACAGAACATGTCAGACGATATATAGAAAAAAAATACGGTCCTGAAATTTTGTACAGGAATGGCCTCAAAATCTATACATGCGTAAATATCGAGATGCAAAAAAATGCACGGGAAGAAATCGAAAAAGGTCTGAAAGCTCTTGATAAACGCCAGGGTTATAGAGGTCCCCTGAAACATCTGAAAAAAGAAGAAATCGAAGCATTTTCAAAAGAACTTCAGATCGAATTCGATGAAACTCCCATTGAAAAAGGGAAAACAGTAGAAGGCGTTGTAATAAAGGTTGATAATAAAAACGATACAACTACCGTTCGGATGGGTAATACCCAGGGTATTATTGAAATTGCAGATATGGATTGGGCAAGAAAGCCTAATCCCGAAGTTCCTTTTCGCGAAAACGCTGTTAAACATCCCGGCAGGGTCCTGAAAGAAGGCAATGTCATACTGGTAAAAGCAAAGGATAAAAAAGAAGGCAGTGAGTTATGGAGTCTTACGCTGGAACAGATTCCAAAAGCCGAAGGGGCCCTTTTATCTTTAGAGGCTGGAACAGGTCATGTAAAGGCAATGATAGGTGGTCGCGATGCCAGAGAAACCCAGTTTAACAGGGCCATACAATCAAGGCGGCAACCTGGTTCCGCCTTTAAGCCGATAATATACGCTGCAGCAATCGATATGGGGTATACACCGGCAACCACGATAATCGATTCCCCCATCGTGTTTAAAGATGAAGAACAGGATTTAAAATGGAAGCCTAAAAATTATGGGAAAAAATTTTACGGGCCCACCCTTTTTCGAACCGCTCTTGCAAAATCCCGCAATGTTGTAACCATAAAAATCCTGCAGGACATAGGAATAGATTATGCAAGAGATTACGCGCGAAAGCTCGGCATTACTTCCAATTTAAGCAGAGACCTTTCAATAGCCCTGGGTTCTTCAGGTGTTTCTCTGCTTGAGCTTGTCAACGCATATTCGGTTTTTAACAATTCCGGTTACCTTGTTGAGCCGGTTTTTATTACAAAAATTATTGATCGAGACGGGAACGTGCTTGAAGAGTCTGTCCCGACAAAGGAAAAGGCAATAGAAAAGACAACTGCCTATATAATGACCAACCTCCTCGAAGGCGTAGTCCAACACGGAACCGGCTGGCGAGCCAAAGCTTTGGGCAGGCCGATAGCCGGCAAGACCGGGACAACAAACGACCTGTTTGATGCCTGGTTTGTCGGATACAGTCCACGTTATATATCCGGTGTTTGGGTCGGATTTGACGAGGAAAGTTCCCTTGGGGTATATGAAACCGGTTCCAAAGCAGCATGTCCGATCTGGGTCGGTTTTATGAAACGCATACTTGATAAAAAACCAGTAAGGATTTTTCAGGTGCCTGAAGGTGTTGTTTTTTCCCAGATCGATGCAGAAACTGGTCTTTTGCCTATTCCTGAGTCTGAAGAAACGATTTTTGAATGTTTCAAGGAAGGGACTGTTCCCACCGAATATACCCCAAAACCCGATTCGATTACCGAGCCGGAACAGTTCTATAAAACGGATATGTAAAAATTGGGTTGCGAGTTACAGGTTGCGGGTTTTAAAAACGTAAAAACAACATGCTGGCTGATATTGACAACAAATTGTCGATGTTGTTGTGCTGAGCTCCTAAATCCCCAAAAACGCTTCCTTAACCTGCTCGTCTTCCATGAGTTCGCTGCCTGTTCCTCCAAGAACGATACGCCCATTCTCAAGAACATAAGCTCTGTCGCACATTGCCAGTGTCTGTGTTACATTCTGCTCAACAAGAAGAATTGTTACTCCTTCCTCTTTGATTCTTTTGATCATTTCAAAAATTTCCTGAACCAGGATGGGAGCTAAGCCTAAGGATGGTTCATCAAACATCATAATTTTCGGCAAAGACATAAGGCCTCTTCCGATAGCGGCCATTTGCTGTTCGCCACCTGAAAGGGTCCCCGCCATCTGCTTTCTTCTTTCTTTCATTCTCGGAAAAAGCTCAAACACATGTTCCATGGTTTCGTATCGCTTTGCTTTCGCCTCCCCGTAAAGGGACCCCATCATCAGATTTTCTTCCACACTCATCTCGGCAAAAAGTCGCCTCCCCTCCGGAACATGTACAATGCCAAGCTGAATAATTTCATGCGGCTCCTGTTGATCAAGACGAACGCCGTCGAATTCGATGGTTCCCTTTGCAGGGGTGAGAAGCGAGGAAAGAGTTTTAATCGTAGTCGATTTTCCAGCGCCATTGGCACCAATCAATACCAGAATTTCGGCCTCTCGAACTTCGAATGAGACATCCCACAGAACCTGTAAATCTCCATAAAAAACATCGATATTATTAACCTTGAGCATATTCTTCTCCCAGGTAAGCTTCGATTACCGCCTTGTTATTGGATACCTCTTTAGGTACTCCTTCGGCAATGGTCTGACCGAAATTAATGGCATGTATGCGGTCGGATATGGTCATAATAACCTTCATGATATGCTCTACAATAATGATGGTTACCCCTTTATCGCGAATTTTCCTGATTAGATCAATGGCTTCATCAAGTTCCGTGGGGTTTAGGCCGGCCGCAGTCTCATCCAGGAGTAATAGTTCCGGCCGGGTTGCCATGGCCCGGGTAATTTCAAGGCGCTTTCGCTCTCCAATGGGAAGGCTTCTAGCTATTATCTCTTTTCTGTGTGATAGTCCGCAAAATTCCAGGGTCTCCATAGCTACATCACGAGCCTCATGCTTAGTTTGAACCTTGGAAAAGGCTGCAGCAATTACATTGTCCAGAACCGATAATCTGCCTAATGGTTTTACCACCTGAAATGTCCTGCCTATGCCGATTTTGCATATTTTGTTGGTCTTCATGCCCGTTATTTTCTGGTCCTTAAAATAGATATTTCCACCAGTGACAGGATAATAGCTGCTTATACAGTTGAAAATAGTAGTTTTACCGGAACCGTTCGGGCCTATCAGGCCGAAAATTTCCCCCTTTTCAACCTGAAAACTTACATTATCAACCGCTGCCAGACCGCCAAAATGTTTAACAAGATTCTTGATTTCAAATAAGATCAAGTGGCTGCCTCCTTCTTTTTAAATGGAAAAAACCTGCCGACAAGCTTGTTCCAGTCACCCACAATACCATTGGGCAGATACAAAATGACCAGGACAACCAGAATCCCGAAGCCCAGCACGTGGGCGTGTGATATATATTTTGCCGCTATATTGAGAAAATCCGAGCCTGTTAATGCTGCCATGCCCTTGAAAAAACCGAAAAAACCGGTTCTGAAAAATTCATGAACGCCTACCATTACAAAGGCCCCAACAGCCGGACCGTAAATGGTTCCCACACCACCAACAATCCCCACCAGGATTGCCATAATCGAAATGTCATGGAGAGAGAATACAACTTCAGGATCGATAAAGCCCATGTAATTCATAAATAACGCCCCGGCCATACCGGTAAGAAACGCCGCTATGTTCAAAGAAACCATTTTGTAGCGATGGGTATCGATTCCCAGGCTTTCCGCAGCATCCTGGTCTTCACGTATGGAAAGAAAATAATAACCCCATTTGGATTTCATTACGAACTGGACACATATGACCGATACAACAGCGAGAACAAGGGCAATATAATAATAGGGTATTTTTGAAACAAAGGTCGGCATTATTAAAATACCTACCATGCCCTGTGTTAAAGGCTCAGCAATGGTGGCAATATGCCGGCACACCTCATTTAAGGCCAGGGACGCAAGTGCAAAATAGGCGCCTCTCAGCCTGAAACAGATCCATCCGAAAGGAAAAGCAACGGCCATTGCCATTATGCCCCCAAACGCCATTCCCCACCATGCCGAAATTCCAAAATGATGAGCCAGAAGCCCTGCCGTATAGGCCCCGGTTCCGAAAAATGCGGCATCGCCAAAAGAAACCTGGCCTGTAAAACCTGCAATCACATTCCAGCCTGAACCGATCGCTACCCATATAAATACCAGGATCATAAGATGCTGGTAATACGCATTTTGATACACCAGGGGAAAGATGATCAGGATGATAAGTAGAATCAAAGGCATAAATTTTTTCATGCTTTTCCTCTTAAGTCTTTATGAACTCGTAAAAAGTATCACCGATGGCGCTATCAAATCTTGGTCAAACGCTTGAAACCACCGGGTAAAAACAATAGCACCAGGATAAAAATCAGAAGACCGATCATGTCGTCATAAGCCATACCAATGTAAGTGGCGCCAAAGGCTTCGGCCAGGCCCAGGGTCAACCCGCCAAAAATCGCTCCCACGGTAGAGCCTAAACCACCCAGTATTGTGATTACAAAAGCTTTTCGTGTAAAGGGCCCGCCTATATCCGGAAACAGGTAATATACGGGCATCAGCACCGTGCCTGCGGCGGCTACAAGTGCCGAACCAAGGCCGAACGTAATAACAGTTATGCGTTTGGAATTAACGCCCATCAGTAATGCTGCGTCTTTATCCTGGGCAGTAGCGCGAATCGATCTCCCGGTATCCGTTTTCAGTAAAAACCAGAACATAAACAACGTAAATCCCACGGCGATAAAAAAGGAAATGACAAGAGCTATGCTGAAAGAGATCTCTCCAAGAAAAAATGTTGCATCGGAATAGCTCGTTTGAACCGATTTGTAGTCTGAAGTAAAAATAAACCTGGCAATTTCGGTCAACACCATCCCGATCCCAACCGTCATCAGCACCTGGTTTTCAGGTAAAATCGAATCTACTTCCATAAGTGGGTTTAGAGTATATTTTTGAATCACTACGCCAAGAAAAAACAAAGCAGGCATACTGACGAAAAGCGATAGATACGGATCTATACCCAGATAATGGGATAAAACAAAGGTGACGTACATGGCCACCATCATCAATTGGCCATGAGCCAGGTTAATGATTCCCATTACACCCATAATCAGGCTCATACCCAGGCCGATGAGGCCGTAAAGGCCGCCTTTTAAAATTCCGGCCACCAGGGTTTGCAGAAAAACCTCCATAAAATGACTCCTGTATAAACCTGTATAAATTGGATGAGTAGTTGAGTAGTTCAAACCACCTCAACTCAACCATTCAACTACTCAACTAAAAGGGCGGGAAAGCCCCGCCCTTTTATCGCTTATCGTTGACTCCACTTAGGTGTCGGATAAATAAAATCCTTGGTAGCAACCTTTTTGGGCCATACTGTCTCAAGCTTGCCGTCTATCCACTGTACCAGAAATGTGGGAAGTTTATTCTGATTGGTCTTTTTATCATAAGAGATAAACTTGACCGGGCCAAATACTGTAATCAGGTTGGTATCGGCAAGGGCATTCCTGACATCCTTGCGGGTCAGAGATTTCGCTCTTTTTAAAGTGTCTGCAATTACATACATTGCAGAATATGCCTCAGCACCGTGATATTCGGTTGGTTCATTATATATTTCAACAAAGTTATCATAATAGGCCTGGGCTCCGGGATAGGGGACAGAAGGAGTCCAGAGAGTTGCGGAATAAACAAGATTTGAAGCTTTCCCTGCATTTTTTTGAAATTCAGGCAGGGTGAAGCCGGCTGCACCGCCCACAAAAAGCTTGGGGTTCAGGTTGAGTTCCTTGGATTGTCGCATAAGCAAGGATGCATCCATAATATAAGAAATCATATAAACCAGATCCGCTTTCTTGGCCTTGACCTTAATCAGCAATGGTTTAAAATCTATGGCCCCAGCTTCGTAACCCTCTTTCATTATAACTTCCAGACCAAGCGCTTCACATCGTTTGACGAACTTCTTTGAACCGGATTGACCGAAAAGAGAATTTTCATGAAGAATTGCAACTGTCTTAACATCTGTTGCGATTGTTTCTAAAAATGATGCGAATGCACCCGGATACTCACTAACAGGTGGATTCATCCTGAAGATGTATTCCCATCCCTGCTCTGTAATTTTATCAGCAGAACCGGTGTTGACCAAAAATGGCACCTTGTTTTGCTGGGCCACGGCAATAGTCGCCCATGTTACTGAACTGGAATAACCACCACCTAACATCACAACCTTGTCCTGGGTGATCAGCTTCTCAATGGCTGAGCGTCCAACATCCGGTTTTCCCGTGGTATCTTCGATAATCAGCTCTATCTTTTTGCCGTTTACGCCTCCCGCAGCGTTGATCTCCTTAAGCGCCATGAGAAATGACTTATTTTCAATTTCTCCAAACTTGGCCAGTTTTCCGGTGAGGGGCAAAACAATTCCCACCTTTATTGTATCGGCCGCTATGGACTGGGATACTCCAAAAGAAAAAATTAGAGCAACAGCTAAAATTAATCCGACTAATGCTTTTGACTTTTTCATAAGATCCTCCTCCTTTATTATTGTTAAAATCCTCTATGTCAAACAATGTAGTTTATATGGAAGAGATAATAAGGTGTCAAGAAGAAAGCAAATATTCTCTTGTTGCAAATTTGGAACCGTTCTTGTAAAAATCTTGCATCATATTTCGCAAACATATATTATTTTTTTATAATATATTCGCAAAGCTTCGTTTTTTAGTTTTGTTTTAAATTAATATCAGAGAGACTTTAATATGAAACTTCGGTTAATTTTGCTGGTTTTATCTTTACTGGCTTTTTTATCTGCTTCAACGGGCGGGTATCTTTACTATTCGTCCTTAAAAAAATCTGCCTTCATGGAGGCTGAGCGCCAGGCTGTGGCGCGTGTCCAGGCGATAAAGAAAAATCTCTCTTCATTCCTGTCGGAAAATATAAAACCGGTAAGGGCTCTGGCCGGGATGAAAGAACTCAGGCAAATCTTGATTCGACCGGATGATAAGACCGCCCTGGAAAATGCAAATGCCATTTGCGACCATTTTACTGAGACTTTAGATGTTGAAGTCTGTTACCTGATGGATCATGGGGGAAGCACCATAGCCTCCAGTAACCGCGATGCTCCCGATAGTTTTGTGGGACAAAATTTTAACTTTCGCCCATATTTCCTGCAGGCAATCCAGGGTACCCCTGGAACTTACCTCGCTCTTGGCACCACCTCAGGTAGACGAGGGGCTTATTACAGCCATCCTATTTTTGAAAATGAGCTCAACAAGCCAATAGGAGTTGTTGTAATCAAGGCATCCATTGAGCTTGTTGAGAAAGAGTTGGCTACAGGTTATGATGAAATTGTGCTGGTCACAGATCTCCAGGGAGTTGTTTTTATTTCCAATCGGAAACCCATGCTTTATCATTCTTTAAGGAAACTTTCCTCTGAGCAATTATCTCAAATTGCCCGGTCACTTCAGTTTGGTACCGGCCCGTGGACCTGGACAGGTATTGAGGTAAAAGGTGAAAGATATGCCGTTGACAGCTCTGGAAATGGATATCTGATGCACCAGACAGATCTCGATAATTATCCGGGCTGGCGGGTCATTCACCTGCGCAGTCTCAAAGCAATTTCCAAAACAGTTTCAGATCCCTTAATCAGGATTGCCGGGCCTTTGATCCTGACATTATGTGTTCTTATCGGACTGTCGGTTTTCTTTCTTTACAGGAAGGCAAGCGTAGAGATCCGCAAGAGACAATCGGCTGAAAAAGCGTTGCGTGAAAGCCAAGAGCGCTACCGTTCACTCTATCACAAAACCCCTGCCATGTTACATTCCATCAATACCAATGGTTGCCTGGTCAGTGTAAGTGACTACTGGATTGAGGTTCTTGGATATGAACGTGAGGAGGTGCTTGGACGAAAACTGACCGATTTCTTCACCGAATCTTCACGCCGTTACGCTAAAGAGACTGTTTTTCCCCAATTTTTTAAGACCGGTTTCTGTAAAGATATTCCCTACCGATTTGTTAAGAAAAACGGCGATACGATTGATATACTCCTTTCCGCCATCAGTGATCGAGATGCAAGAGGAGGAACAGCTCGATCCCTTGCCGTCTCAATCGATGTAACAGAACGAAAACGTGCTGAAGAGGCGTTAAAACTTGCCACAGAGAAGCTTAGCCAGTACTCGCAAGATCTGGAACGTCAAGTCAGAAAAAGGACGAGAGAAATTTCCAGCATTTTAAAATATACACCTGCGGTAGTATATATCAAAGATAAAGACGGGCATTATATTTTGGTAAATTCCCGATATGAAGAATTGTTCGGGGTGCAAAACGCTGAAGCTAGAGGTAAAACTGATTATGAAATTTTGCCCAAAGAGGTTGCAGACCAGTTTCGAACCAATGATCAAAAGATTCTTTCTGAAAAACGCTCTTTTCAAGTAGAGGAACACATTCCTCAAAATGAAAGTATGCATACTTATCTTTCAGTAAAATTTCCCGTTTATGATGAATCAGGAATTGTAAGCGGTGTATGCTCAATTTCAACCGATATGACCGCTTTAAAAAAGGCCCAGGATCAGCTCAGACGTCTTTCAGGGAGTATAATGGCCAGTCAGGAAAAGGAGCGTTCAGCAATTGCACGTGAACTCCATGATGAGCTTGGCCAGGTATTGACGGCACTTCGCATGGACTCTATCTGGATTCAGGGACGTCTGAAAGAAGCTGAGCCTGAAGTGGCAGAACGCGCCATGACAATGTGTAACCTTATCAACAAAACCATCAAAGAAGTCCGAAGCCTGGCGTTTCGCCTCCGACCGGGCGTGTTGGATGATCTGGGACTTGTTGAAGCTTTAGAGTGGTACACAGCGGATTTTGAAAGACGTACAGCAATCACATGTGTTTTTGAACACGCAAATGTTCCCAAAACAAATGAAGCTGTTGCAACAACAGCCTATAGGATTACCCAGGAAGCATTGACCAACGTGGCTAGGCATTCCTTTTCAAACAGTGTTAATGTAACGATGCAAGTTCAGAAAGGAATACTGACTTTAGCTGTAATTGATAATGGCCGTGGATTCAACACCCTGGAGCTTTCGGAATCCAAAGGTCTGGGAGTGGCCGGGATGCGTGAGCGGGCAGCTCTTGTTGGTGGTTTTCTGGAAGTCCAATCGCTGCCGGAAAAGGGTACCAGTGTTTATTTTAAGGTAGCAATCAATGATGAAAATTGATAATAAGGAAGTGCTATGATTAAAGTATTGCTGGCCGATGATCACAGCATTGTTCGGGCCGGTCTTCGTCGAATCGTGGAAGAAAGTGGAGATATGGAAGTCATTGCTGAAGCCTCTGATGGCAGAGAGGCTGTTCGACAGGCCCTGGAGAAAAAGCCTGATGTTGCGGTCATTGATATCTCCATGCCTGGTCTGGATGGACTGGAAGTCGTCTCACAGCTCCAGCATTATTATCCAAAACTTCCTCTCCTCATTCTAACCATGCACGAAGAAGCGCAATATGTAGTTCGAGCAATTCAGGCCGGCGCTATGGGTTACATAACCAAACAGTCTGCGCCTGAACAGCTTGTAACAGCTATAAAAAAAGTAATATCCGGCCATCGTTATCTGACGGATGAGGCAGCCGAAGCGCTGGCGCTCAGCGTGGCCAGGGGAATGCACGGCCGGTCTCCTTTGGATTCTCTGTCTATGAGAGAACTTCAGGTGCTAAGGCGCCTGGCATTAGGGCATACCAATCGCGAAATTGCCAGAGCATACCACATCAGTATCAAAACTGTAGACACTTACCGGTACCGGCTGCTAAAGAAACTTAACCTGCGAAACAATGCCGAGCTGTCACGCTTTGCCACTCAGAACCGGCTTATTGAGCCCTGATTCCACCGGCAGCATCCTCACTTGTAAGAAAAAATCCGACAAGAAAATCAGAAATAGTCCAATTGACTGTGGCTGTCTCCTTTGATATTAATGTAACCTACCTTCATTGACCTTTGCTTTGCCATGAAAAACGGAGGGTGACGCATGAAATTCAAGATGAAACAAGCAGGCAGTTTTTTTCTTATTTTCCTTTTCATAGGAATTTTTTCCGCACCCGGCATTGGTGCAGCATCTGAACCGGTTATCATCGGGATTCCGCACTGGGAAAAGTATTCCTATGCGACAATGATGAAAAATTCCTTTGAAATGGCTTTAAAGGTTATTAACGAAGCAGGGGGCATCAAGGGCCGTCCGTTAAAACTTGTCTATGCCGATGACCAGGGTAAACGGGATGCAGGAGAAAAAATCGTCAAGGAACTGGTTAAAAGAGCCGGGGCGGTTATGATGGTCGGCGGATATGCCAGCAGCAACACGGTATATACAGCCAGGATGGCTAATAAGCTCGACATTCCTTTTTTGGTCTGCACAGCTGCCGACGATCGCATCACCCAGAGAAAATGGCGCAATGTATACAGAATGAATCCACCGGCCAGTGAATATACCAAAGGATTGGAGGACTTTTTTCTTCATAATATCAAACCGAAATCTATGGCGATCCTTTATGAAAACAGTCCCTATGGAACCGGCAGCGCCCTTAGAATGATGTGGTTTTGCAGGGAGCATGATATTGAGATCCGCAAAATTATCCCCTACCACAAAGAAAGAGCTCACACAGAAGCCGTCGGATCCGCTTATTTCCAACGCCTCATTGCACCGTTAAAAGATGAGCCTCCTGATGTAATCTATATGGTTTCTTATCTCAAAGATGCCGCCCTGCTGGTTAAAAAAATTCGGGCTTTAAAAATCAATGCTTTGCTTTGCGGGGGTGCCGGAGGGTTTACACATCCGAAAATGATAAAGATGGCCGGTGATGCGGTAAATAACTTGCTCACGGCAACGCTGTGGTTTAACAAACTGTGCCTTTCATCCACAGCTTACTGCAGCCGGTATGTGGAAAAGTATTCCATCAAACCGGACTATCATGGAGCTGAAGCCTATTCAGCCCTCCTTGTGGCGGCAGATGCTTTGAATCGTACTGAATCGTTTCGCTCAAAGGATATACGGGCCGCCCTGGATAAAACCGATCTTAAAACCCCTTTCGGACCTGTAAGGTTTAAATCATATGGAATTTTCCAGCGGCAGAACAGCCTTCCCACCATGGTTCTACAAATCAACCAGGGACAATTTGTCTGTGTCTGGCCTGAGAACCTTGCAACTTCAAAATTTACTCCACCTCGTTTCTGGAGGGAGTCTGATTAGCAATTAAGGATAAAAATAAAAAAAGGAGGTGTCTGACACGTACAATTCATAACACAAACGGGCAAAGGCCCGATAAGTGGTATTTGCTGAAGATTATATGTAATCTTCCTTT
>Ga0190284_1000678_pt1 | contig 17879 bp, 15 predicted proteins | sample 48691812_MG_FD_161668 | JGI IMG/M metagenome (GOLD analysis project Ga0190284, IMG submission 161668) | Hydrothermal vent microbial mat bacterial communities from Southern Trench, Guaymas Basin, Mexico - 4869-18-1-2_MG | ecosystem: Environmental > Aquatic > Marine > Hydrothermal vents >...
GAGTTTCCCGAACTGGACGAGTTTCTATGGGGAGACAGCTTGTGGGCCGACGGATATTTTGCTGCATCAGTTGGTGTTTCGGATGAACGAATGATCAGACGGTATATTCGCGAGCAAAGGGCGTAGCAGGTTATGCAGAAGGCCAGAAGCCACGGGCTTCAGCCCGTGGAGCGGTTCACTTTTTGCGCAGAAGAACGGCGCGGGCGGCGGGTTCGGTCAGCCGGTCGTTGATCTGCAGGAGCCGGTGATATTCATCAGTCGGAATAAGGGCGGGTTGGAGATCCGCAGTTTGCATAATGACAAGTCGTCCCCGCATCATGGCGGTTTTCATTTCAACGAAGCCTCCCCCGGCGGGCAATTCCACCCGGAAGGGTTTGGGAGCAAGGGCCGGTTCCCATCCGTCGGGCAACGCAACTTCATAGAAGACGGTTCGGCGGACGGGTTTTTCGAGGTAAAATGGATTTTCACGGCGGCTGGCTTTGAGGTTGAGCAAATCGCCGAGGCCGGCGGGAAGTGTGAGGTAGAGATGGCCGCCGTCGCGCACGGCGTAGGCGGGCAGGTCGGCCTGGAAGGTGAGCAGTCCGGGGTGGTCAATGACCGTTTGAAGTTCGCCGTCGGCCGTTGCGCTCTGGGAGAGCCGGCTGAGCAGGTTCTGATGCTCGCGCTTACGCTCCTCGGGCGTGAATTGCGCAAACTGTTTGTTGAATTTTTCGAATTCGGTTCCGGCAAACTGCGTCTCTTTACGGATCTGAACATTACCGTCTTCCTGCACGTTGAGGTAAAAGGTGGTCTGAACGGCATCGGGTAGCGGATCGGGCAGGGCGATGATTTTTCGTGTGCTGAGATCGAGAGCGGGCTGTTTGCTGTGAAAGAGGGTGCCGGGCTCGGCATACTGTCCGCTGTCGCCGAGATAATAAACCGCGTCGCCGTCTTTGACCGCCACGAGGACGGTATCGAACGGTTTGCGCTGGAAGGTCGCAATGACCGGATCGCTCATGCCTTCAATGCGCGGAAGGCCGGAGGCGAGCAGGAAGCGCGGTTTCAGTTTGGCGGCATCGAGCAGAGCGTAGAGCAGAACGGCGCGGTCGCCGGTGTTGCCGTAGCCTTCGGCGAGCACTTGATCGGCGGGTGTGACGGCGGAGAGCGGCAAGGCGGAAAAGCCGGGTCCGGCGTCACGGATGGCGCGGTCTGCAAAATTACGCAGTGCGGTGATTTTTTCGAGCCTGGTTTTCAGACCTTTGATCAGCGCTTTCGCTTTGCCGGCGGCGGTTTTATTTTTTCCGGCGGCTTTAAGCAGGGCTTTTTCGACTTCGTCGGCATAGCGGTTCATGTCGCCGGTGGAGATGAAAAGGTAGGGTTTGATGATCCAGCCGGGCGGAAGACGATCTTCTTTTTTTATCATGGCGCGGTCTTCGGTGTGCCATTCATAGACCGCGGTTTCGTTCCGGTGCGAGGTACGCCGCCGGATGACGGCAGGATCCATGTTGCCGAACTTAAATTTCATGGAGTGCGGCGCTTTGATTCGGACGGTTTTGCTGACGAGCGGATTGAGGCCGGCAAACGGTTCCATGGCGGAGAAGAAGGGCAGGTCGTGATAAACGCTGGTGAAGGAGTATTCAATGACGCTGCCGACCTCAACGCCGGGCAGGCTGGCGACGAGAATTTTTTCGGCAGGATAGCGCGGTGCCTCGCCGGCCCATTTGGCATCCATTACGTTGATTTCTTTTTCGGGATCAATGTGCTGTACGGTGCCGTCGGGTGCGGTAACGGCGGCGCTGTGGAGCACGGTGCGCTGATACGCGGGGTTGTACGTAAGCTTGAGGTCAGACGCCTCTCTCTTACCGGCATAGGTGAGGACTTTTTGGCGGACGGTACGCGTTTCTTTCCAGTTGTAGGGATCATAAAACGTATAAACGACCTCTTCGCTGAGTACGGCGAGGTCGGCTCCCGGGAAGCCTTTGCTTGAGAGGATAACGCGTTTACGGGCATTGCGTTCGGCGGTTTTAAGATTCTGCTTCAGCGCCCGATACTGTTCAGGGCTGAATTCGACGGTGCGCAGCAGAATGTCGGCGCGGCTGATGAGCAGGCTGTTGGTGGCGGTGATCGCGCGGCGGATAAAAAGCTCAGAATCATCAACGGTCTCATACGCAGGCAGCGCGACGGGGCTCAGGCCACTGCGGCTGAGGTCGAGCCGAACGGTTTCTGCGACGCCGCAGGTAATTTCGGTGTAGAGCGGATAGCGGCGCTCGTCGAGACCGGTTCCGTTGCCGAGCACGCGTCCGAAAAGTCCGAAGTGGTTGATAAGCGTTGGCACCTGCAATAGCGCGGTGTCCGGGCCGGACGCCAGCGCGTTTTTAACTTCGAAGCGCAGCGTGATGCTGAGCGGCTCCGTGGTGTCGCGCACATTCGCAGGCTGGATGTCGAGCCGGGTCAGCTCGGCGCTGCCGAGCGCCTGTTTAAGGCGTTCTTCAAAATAAGGCTCGCGCTCTTCGGGTTTGAGTCGTGCAAGACGTCCGCGGTAGGCCGTGTCGTTAATGCCGTTAAAGTGCAGAACGGCTTCGCCGGTGATGAGATTATCTTCATTAAGCGCGGCATCTACCTCAATGGTGAGCAGGTTTTTTTCGGGAGGAACAATGGCCGAGGTCTGGAGTGTTTCGCCGTCGGGGGTGGCGACGAGATAGCTTCGATTGGAGAGGTAGGCCGGAAGCAGGTCGCGGGTATTTTCGTTGGTCGAATCCATCAGCAGCCAGCTGCCGTCCTCGTTGCGCACGGCGGTGATGGCGTGATTGAACCACGGCTGCGGAACGTCGGGGTCTTTTTTTGGGCCGACATAGATGAGCACCGGCCGGGCATCAAACCCGGCTAGCCGCAGCATTGCAGCCAGCAGCGCGGCCTTGTCGCGGCAGACACCGTAGCGGTTGTCGAAAGTAAGGCAAACATCGTGCGGCTCAAAGCCGGGCGCTTCGTCCTCGATCGTGATGCCCATGTAGCGGATATCCTGCGAAACAAAGCGGAAGATTACTTCGATCTTCTTCTGGCGGCTCAGTCCGGCCGTCAGCTCTTCGACTTTTGCGACCATATTGCTGTTCACCGCTTCGAGGCGCGGCAGGGAAAGTTCCCAGTACCATTTAGAGAGGGTTTCCCAGTCGGGGATGGTGCTGAGCAGCAGGCGTTGAACGACGGTGTGGCGCTGCGGCATTTTGGGTTCTTCGAACATTCGCGGAACATCGCGCACCTCCCAGCGATAGCGGACGCGGTCGCCGTCCTCTTCCTGCCGGAAGGTGACGGCGCCGGGAATTTCATCCCTGAGCACTATCCGGGCGAGCGGCCGTGCGGCGGGTGCATCAATTTCATATACGGCGCGGCGGGTCGGGAAGGTTTCCTCGAACGTAGAGACATCGCTCCAGGTGCCGGGCACGACCGGTTTGGTGTGTTCACCGCTGTAGCTGTAGCGCAGCACATCGCCGATTTTCAGGTCGGGCACACTCAGCCGGATCGTTTTGTGATTGGGATCATAAATATTGGCGTTCATCTGGCCCGCGGAGATCGCTTCCCGGACCTGGGTTTCCAGATCAATATCCGTCACAGAGCCGTCCGGTTTGATAACCTGCGCACCGGTGAAGCGCAGCGAGCCGTAGGCGGCACTGTAGCCGAGATGGACGGTGCTTTTTTCCTGCCGGCCTTTTTCGGTCAGGATTTTGAAGGCGATGTCGCAGTCAAAGCGGTCACTGCCGTCAGCTTCATAACGCTGGTAAGTCCGGTCTTCCACCAGAAGCACATCGGCGTCGGGATAGGTTTTTGCCGCCGGTTCAGTCGCGGCGGCCCGCAGTGTTTCCGCGGCAATCCGGCTGCCGGTTTGGGCTCCGGCAGTCAGGGAAAAAAGGAGCAACAGCGCGATAAACAGTATCTTTTTCATAGAAAGGTTCCCAGTTTTTCAGATTCGACATGTTAACGGGCGTGCCGGTTCAATACAACCGTCGCTTTGTAAAACCCGCACGACTCGAAGCTTGCTCCCGGCCCGCTCCTTCGGTATCCTCCCCCGCTTCACTAGACGCGTCGCCAGCCCATTCTGTTGTCTGATTGAAACGGCGGCGCACCAACCCTGAAACAGAGAAAGGAAGAACCATGGGGCTCTTCGGAACAACCAAAGCAACAATGGTGGTGGATGTCGCCGCCGTTCTCAAATCCAAAGGCGTACGTGGCCGCGCCGCGCCGCGCCAGCAAATCCAGATCCTGCGCACACTCTCCCGGTTTGTGCAGCGTGAAAAACTCAACGTTACGGCGGTCATCGCCGGCAAACCGCTCAATAAAGCACCGCACAACAGGAAATTTGACGGTGTGCGGGTGCGCTATGCCAAATCGGATAAGGCGCTCACCAAAGAACTGATCAAGGCGCTTAAGCAGGCCGGAAATTTCGGCGTGCTGGTGACCGAAGACGCGGCACTCGAAAAACGGGTTCTTCGTTCGGGCGGCCAGACCCTGCGCGTTTCCACCTTCCGTAAAACGCTGGGCGAAGGCAATGAGCCCTCCGGCGACAATCGCCAGCGCCCGCCGCGCCGCGCGCGCGGCCCGCGTCCGGATCGCGCACCGCAGCTCGAAAAGGCTAAGGAGCCGGAAGGCGATGATGCCATCAGCCAGATGATTGATTTGGTGGAATAAGAGAGATCGTTGAAACGCTTCGCTCGTTAAAGTCGTTGAAATCGTTGAACGATTTGAACGAGACCACTAGGTCATTTTAACGGTTTGAACGAGCCCCGAACATTCGGGGCGTTTTAACGTTTTCAACGATCTTGTTCGCCAAAGGTTACTTCAGCGATATGGGGTAGTTCGCGGTAGCGGTTGTCGTAATCCAGCCCGTAGCCGACCACAAAGACGTCTTCGACCGGGAAACCGGTATAATCCGCCTTGATCTCCACTGTCCGTTTGGCCTGTTTGTCCAGCATCACACAGGTGCGGACCGACCGGGCACCCCGTTTCAGGAAAAGATCCTTGGCAAAGGAAAGGGTGCATCCGCTGTCGAGAATGTCGTCCACCACCACCACATCGGCGCCGGCCAGATTTTCATTGGTGTCGTGCAGAATACGAACCGATCCGCTGGACTCCGTACCGGAGCCATAGCTGGCCAGTGTAATGAAATCGATGCGCGGGTGGAGGTCGTGCTGTTCAAACCCGCGCACCAGATCGGCCAGGAAAATAAAACTGCCGCGCAGAATGCCGATCATCACCAGGTTTTCCGCTTCGCAGCTCCCGGCGATTTCTTCGATCAGGGTTTTCACCCGCTGTTCAATCTGTTCGCGGGTAAACAATATGTCGCGGATGTGATGGGGTCTCATAAATCGGCCTCACAGTCTGTTGCACAACCCTGAGAGTAAGTCTAATATGCGTTTGATGAAACTCCAAATTGACAAAGAGGTGCTGGAGCAGGCCGATCGGTGCACCAAAGGACATCGCTGTCTGTCGGGGCGCCACGAAGATCTTTGTGAAGCGCAGATGCAGCTGGTCGGTGATCAGCATTTTATTTGCAAGGATCCCGATCCCTGTATTTATAAAGAACCGTTCGGCGGCGGCTTTTTCTGTGCCTGTGCGGTGCGCCGTGCGATTTTTAAAAAATACCGGAAATGAAGGAAAAAAAGGAGGATGCGATGAGATTCCTGTTGATTGTACTGATTATGGCTGTGATTGCTTCGAGTGCATCGGCGCAGCTCCGCCCGTTCCAGAGCAAAGCCGCGCAGCAAAAAGCCGCCGAGGCAAAGGCCGCGCGCGAAGCACTTGATGCAGTGCCCGGCGCACCAGTCGATGACCTCACCGTTAATGAACTTCAGCTGAAACGGAAGGAACTGGCCGGTCAGGTGGTCGAGCTGACGTTTGACAACGTGATCAACCTTAAACAGACTGGCGAGGGCTATTCCGCCCGCGTTACCTATGAAAGCGCTCGCGCGGCCGAAGGGCTCGCGCTGATCATTCCGTCCGACGGTCTCGAATTTTTTGAGCCGCTGGCCGATCACCGCGGCCCGAAGCGCGAAAAGGTCTATGTGCAGGTGCTCACCTCCAATGCGGCTAAAGCTCTTGGCACGCGCTACAGAAAAAACAAACCCGAAGGCGAGCGTTATACGTGGTAGTTATTCGTTATTAGTGGTTGGTTATTCGGGGGGATCATCGTTACATTTCGAAACTTCCAACATCCAATAACTAATATCCAATAACTAATAATCATGAATATTCGCACTCGCTTTGCTCCCAGTCCGACCGGCCATGTGCATATTGGCAATATGCGCGCCGCCATCTTCAACTGGCTCTATGCCCGCCACACCGGCGGACAGTTCCTGTTGCGTGTCGAGGATACCGACCGCGACCGCTCCACGCCCGAAGCCATCGAAACCCTGTTGCAGGCGATGGACTGGCTCGGGCTTGATGTCGATGAAGAACCGCTCTACCAATCGACCCGCATGGATGCCCATCTTGCAGCTGCCGAGCAACTGCTCGCATCCGGCCACGCCTATAAAGAAGATAAAGGCGGCAAAGGGCAGGGCGAATGCGTCATTTTCAAAATGCCCGAAGAGGACATGGTTTTCGAAGACGAAATCAAAGGCACCCTGAAAAAGAAAGCGGCCGACACGCAGGACTTCGTCATCGTCCGCTCCAACGGAACGCCCGTTTTCCATCTCGCCAATGTGCTCGACGATATTGAGCAGGGCATCACCCATGTCATTCGCGGCGACGACCACATCGAAAACACCTATCGCCATATCGCCCTCTACAAAGCCCTCGGCGCGACTGTCCCTAAATTCGCCCACCTGCCGATGATCATCAACGCGCAGGGCAAGCCGTACTCCAAGCGCGACGGAGACGCCTTTGTCGGCGACTTCAAAGAAAAGGGGTTCTTGGGCGAAACGCTTTTCAACTATCTCGCGCTGCTCGGCTGGTCACCCGGCGACGACCGCGAAGTGATGACCCGCGAGGAAATGATCGAAGCCTTCGATCTGACTAGCTGCAAATCATCCCCCGCGCAGGTCGATCTGCGAAAGTTGCAGTGGATGAACGGCGAATATATCAGAGCTTTGAGCCCTGATATCTTTAATAAGATAGCACAGGAAGAGTTTCGTGCTGTGGGATTGGATGTTGGGGATAACCCTGCCGGATTTGCCCTTCTGCAACCCCGGATTAAACTTCCATCAGAAATTGTGCCGCAGGGACAATTTCTGTTTAACGACGACTACGAATACAACGAAAAGGCAGTGAAGAAAAAACTCCTCAAAGAGGGGGTTTTCCAAACCTTGGAAAAAATCGTAGAAATTTTCCAAGCATTGGAAAACTTTGATGAGGCGACCGTCGACAAAGCGCTTCACGACTTTGTCGAAGAGAGCGGGTTAGGGTTCGGCGCCGTCATGCCGCCGATTCGTATTTCCGTTTCGGGTCAGCAGTCCGGCCCCGACCTCGCACCCGTCCTCGCCATCCTCGGTAAAGACAAAGTCCTCGCCCGCATTCAGAAAACGATTCAGCGGTTCGGGTAGATTTCAACGCAAAGTCACAGAGGACTCAGAGGATCGCAAAGAATTCGGTGCGAGGGGATAAAGAGTTTGGACAGGACGATGGATAACAAGACGATTTTTCAACTTCTCTGCGAAAAATAAAAACCCATCGTTATCAATCGTCATGTCGGAAATGCCCTAGAAACCGGATTTCGCGAATGAGTTCCAGATCGAATTTTTGCTGAACAGCTTGTTTCATCTGTTCGGAAAGCTCCCAGACGTTCTGCGCGGTGCAGTTGTCGTCGCCGATGATCATGTTGGCGTGTTTTTCGAAAATGTGTGCGCCGCCGACCTGCATGGTTTTTGCGCCGGCCTCTTCAAGGAAGAACCCTGCCGCCTGTCGCCGCTCTGCCGCCGAGCTCGGCTCAATATTTCGAAACACGCTTCCCGCGCAGGGGGTCTGCCGCCAGTCCGGATGATGCTCTTTTCTAAACTGAACAATGCGTTCGCGTTCGCGACGCATTATTTCTTTATTTTCGAGCGGCAGCTCGAAAATAGCGGAGAGAACGATCTCGCCGGTTTCTTTGAGGTTGGAGTGACGATAGGAAAAATTCAGCTCGTCGGGTTTGACTGTTCGGACGGCTCCATTGAGTCCGAGAATTTCGGCGGAGACCAGATGATCGCCCATCTGTCGTCCGAACGCGCCGGCATTTCCGGCAATGCCGCCGCCGACGGTGCCGGGAATGCCGGAGCAGAACGAAAGATCGCCGACCTCCTTTTCGATGGTGAATACGACGAGATCATCGAGTAGCGTATCACCCGAAACCACCACGCGGTTTCCGTCGACTTGAATCTTCGGGTTTTCAGAACAGAAGCGAATGACCGCACAGTCCAGTCCGGCATCTGAAACAACGAGGTTGGAACCCTGGCCGATAACGAGAAACGGCATTTCGTTTTGATTGAGCCGTCGGATAATTTCCGTCAGATCTTCGGCATCTGCACCATCAATGAAAAGCGGGCAGGGGCCGCCGAGCCGGAAGGTGGTGTATTTGCTCAGCGGTTTGTCTTCACTGACATTCAGTTTCGGGAAAAGAGCTTTGATTTCTGATTCCAGTTGCATAACAGACGGGAAGTTTAGCCGCGAAAGAGCGCAAAGAACACAAAAAATTCAGCAGGCTGAGAAATGTTTCACCCCATACGTTTAAACGTATGGGGTGATTCATGGGCAGTTTAGGTGGGGCGAGCTCTCCGAGCGAGCCGTTAAGTTCTGCTGTAAAGGAGACGGCTCTGCCGGAGGCATCGCCCTGCCTAGTCAATTCTTTCTGTTTTTGCGATCTTTGCGCTCTTTCGCGGCTATAAATTTCACTACTATTCATTTCCAATGTCTCTAAAAGCACAGATTTTAATCGTCGCGATGCTGCTTGCCGGAATGCTCTTTGCCGAAATCCCCGATCCTTCGACACCGGTTGCCGACATAGTTTTTACGGCATTCGACACGGAAACGAGCGGATTCAGCCCGAAGACGGAACGGGTGCTCGAGATCGCCGCCGTCAAATTCCGCGGTAGCGGCGAAATCCTTGCGGCGACCAACTGGCTGATCAATCCGGAGATTCCCATCCCGTCGGCAGCCTCCCGCGTGCATGGTATTACCGCGCCGATGGTGGCAAACGCCCCGGTTTTCAAAGAGGTCTTTCCGCAGTTTGAGGCGTTCTGCGCGGACAGCATTCTGCTGGCGCACAACGCGATGTTCGATATTAATTTTCTCAGGGCCGAACTTAAACGCAACGGGATGAAAACTCCTTTATTGGCTGTGTTCGATACACTGCCGATGTTCCGGAAATGGTTCCCGCATGAAGCGAGCCATTCGCTCGGATCCCTCACCGAAAATCTCGGGCTGGCGGGCGATATCTATCACCGCGCCGAAGCCGACTCATTTCATATCATCAACATATTTAAGGCGGGCATGAAGCAACGCCCGGCGATAACGCTTGAACAGATGGAGCGTGATGCAGGCGGATTTAAAAGGCTCAACGGGGGGCCGTATTGATGCAGACCATTACATCCAAAGACAACGCGAAGCTCAAAGCGGTACGTGCACTCGTCCGCTCCAAAAAGGAGCGTCAGGAAACCTCCTGTTTTGTGATGGAGGGTATTCGTGCGCTCAATGCGCTGCCCGCCGGTTCCGGTCTCGCCTCCTGCAAACTCAAAGAGGTCTGGGTTTCAGATGATCAGTTCGCGCTGGCGGAAGGTTTCGATGTGCCGGTCTATGCGATACCGCACGATTTCATGGAACAGCTTTCTGATTGCCAGACAAGTCAAGGCTTGCTCGGTGTGGTCGAATACACGCCCGAAGCACTGGAGATTAACCCGGAGCACGGAAACTACCTGCTGATTGATAACCTGAGCGATCCCGGCAACCTCGGCACACTGATCCGCTCGGCGGCGGCCTTCGGTTTCGATGGGATTCTTCTGCACGGCGACTGCGTGGAAGTCTTCAACCCAAAAACCGTTCGCGCGACGATGGGCGCGCTGCCGTTCTGCCGCTGTTGGCAAACAGATGATACAGCTTTTACCAAATTGGCCGAGCTGGGGTACGACCTCATTTCGACCGTCATCACCGGCGGAGAAAATCTGCACGAAGCAACGTTCGGCCCGAAAAACGTGCTGGTGATCGGTAACGAAGCAAATGGCGTTTCGGACGCGATTCAAAAGCGCGCTATACGGCATCTTTCCATTCCAATCTCTGGAAATGTGGAGTCCCTCAACGCCGCTGTAGCCGGATCCATTGGTATGTTTTCCTTAATGTCTCAGGGGGAATAATGCGGATTAAATGCAAAATGGATGCTGTGGTGCGATCAAACCTTCCGCTTTTCGTGCGTTGAACCGTCCATTCCGCGCCAATTTGTCCCGAAGAACCGTTTTCGGCATGAATCTTGTCTGAAACAAACGGCATGGCGTACGGTTCTGGCATGAAAAAAAACGTATCAGCAGTTGGGTCGGCGCCATGGTGCCGGATTCGTCCGCCACTTGATGGTGCAGTTTCGTAATGGACAGATCACGGTGAAAGCCGGGGCTCTTGAGCTGGGCATCAGCGACTGATGGTTCAGAGCCTTGTATGCCGATTATTTGAAAGCGTGCAGTGAGCAACGCGAGGAGGGTTGGCATCCCGGAAGTTCCGGTGGAAATAGACAGCAGGCCATACCCGATGAGGTTGAAGAGCTCTGGAAAAGAATGCTGGGCGCCCGCGAACCTGCGCCCTACGGGTTTGCAGCATCCGAAGCCTTCCGGCGGTTCAGTTTCAGCGTTGATCGGGCAACGGTTCGCCGCTGGGCGCAACGCAATGGACTCGCCCATCCCAAGCCTTCCAAGAAGCCTCGCTCTCCGGTTCGCCGCTGGCAGTGTCAGGACGTGGGCGCTCTCTGGCAGATGGATGCATCACCGCATCGTTGGTTTGGTTCATCCGGCGAAATGTTCCCAATGATTGAGATTATTGATGACTGCAGCCGGGTCATTACCGCCGCAAAAACATATGCTCATGAACGCCTGCCGGCGTATTTAAACCTGCTTTCACAAGCCTTTGAACGATAGGGGGTTCCGCGGGCGTTATATGTGGATTACCACAGTTTCTTTTTTACGCGCATTCCAGACAGCCGGACCTATCTTGGGTGGGCGTTACGCTTCTATGATGTCTCTCTGAAATATGCTTCGAGACCGCAGGCGAAAGGGAAAGTTGAACGGCACCATCTGTTCTGGCAAAACCGGCTTCCGAGCTACTGTCTAAGCGAATCGATTCATACGATCTCGAAGCTCAACGAGCATTTAGAACCATTGCGTGAACATCACAACCGTCACGAAATTCATCGTGAGCTGAAGATGTCTCCCCAAGAGGCATGGGATCGAGCCGTTCAAGACGGACGCTATGCTTTAAGACCTTTCCGTCGAGACCCGTGGTGGCCGTACGTCTGGAGTCTGCGCGTGCAGGTGAAGGTTGGAATCGACGGCATGGTTCCCGTTGATACAACCCGGATCAGTATTCCTCAAACTCCCGGCAGAAGCGTCACCCGCTGTCAGCACAGCGATGGATCCTACACCTTTTTAGCCAAACCGCCCGGGCAGGGCGGCAAGCCGATCATCCTGCTTCGTTATGAGAACTCGCCGGGTCGAAAAGTCGATTGAAGGGTCGCGGAACGTTCAACGCATGCCTTCGGAAGGTTTGAATGCAACACGACATTAAATGCAAAATGGATTGTTTTGCAGAATCTGCTCTGCTAATTTCTTCCCTATGTCTGGACGTTACTTTTTTAAAAGGATTGCATTTATCGTTCTTCTGAACGTTTTTTTCTTTTCCCTTTTAACCGGTTCCTACGCGCAGGAATCCGCGCCTCTCAGCACGACGGCGACGAGCGTTCTGCTGGAGCAGGTGAAGGAGCTTCTAAAGGCGGACGATCCGCAGACGCTACTGCCGTATCTGAGGGAAGTGCTGGTTCGTATGACCGGCAATACCGACAAGGATGCGCGGGAAGCCCAGTCGTTCTGTATGTATCAAATCGGCATCTGCGAGATGCAGCTCGGTCAATACACGGAGGCCGTCGGTTCGTTCACCGCTTTTGTTGAAGCGTTCCCGAAAGACTCCAATGCGCCGAAGGCTTCGCTGCGGATTGCCGAGGCTCATGCGATGGGCGGGGATTGGCCCGCGGTGGAAAAATACACCCGGGGCCTGATGAGTGAAAAAGCGCTCGATCCGGAGCAGCAACTGACCATCCGCAAGCTCCTTTCGGCGGCGTTGTATCATCAGCAGAAGTGGGAGGAGGCGATCGCGCCCCTGCTGGAGATTTTCGAATCCGCCGAAGAGAGCAAGGTTCGCAGCCGGGCCGCCGTCATGCTGGCCACCTGCTACGCCAAGCAAAACGATTTTGAAAAACTCACCGAATTCCTTCCGCTGGGCGGCGAACTGGCAGAGCAGAGCGGCGGGCTGAATGTTGCGCTTCTCGAAGCGGCGGATAAAAAAAGCAAGGACGAGGACTATAAAAACGCGCTCTATCTTTACCGGATGGTGTTGATGAAGGATGAGTTGATCGTTCGTTATCAAAAACAGATTGCAGAGTTGGAGGCGTTGCTGGCCAAACCGTTTGTTCCAAGGATCGGAAGAACACGGAGTGCTTACGACGAGGTGCATCGCGCCAAACAAATGGATCTCAACAACCGGAAGGAAGGGCTGAAGAAGATTCAGGAGGCTCCGGCTTACGACATGGATATCTCGCTGCGGATTGCCCAGTGCTATGTCGGGCTGAAACGCAATGTCCCCGCCTATACGCTTTATCAGAAGATGATTGCGGAGTCCCCGGAGCATGAGCTGGCCGAGGATGCCCGGTATAACTTGTTTACGGTGGCGCTGGACATGCAGCGCTGGGACAGCGCGATGCAAGAGGGCGCTGCCTATATGGCGCGCTATCCGCAGGGTAAGTTTGTCGATGAAACCTCCATTAACCTGATGCAGGTTTATTTGCAGAACGGACGAACCGCCGATGCGAAGACGCTCGGAACGGATGTCATCAGCTCCCGCCCGAAGCACCGGTTCATGGATCAGGTTAAATATTTGATGGGGTACATTCATTTTCTGGGGCTGGACTATCCCGACGCGCTGGCCTTCTTTACGGAAGTGATCTCAACATGGCCGGACAGCGTTCGTGTGGAGCCCTGCGATTACTGGATCGCCATGTGTCATCTGTTTATGGGGCACTATGACCAGGCGGTCGCGGATTTTGAGACCTATCTGAACAACCCAGACTATCCGGAAAAACGTTTTGCCGAAGATGCCTCCTACCGGCTGGGGATTGCGCAGTACGGACTCGGTGAGTTTAAAACCTCTGAAAAGACCTTCCTTCAGTTTATCAACGTCTATTCGGGCAGCGATCTGATCTCGGAGGCCTACAGCATGCTCGGCGACCTGCGCGGCGCCGAGGGCGATCTGGATATCGCGCTGAAGTTTTATGAAAAAGGATATGAATCCGCCGTGAATGTGGCGCAGATCAATTACGCGCTGTTCCAGTCCGCGACCGTCTATGAGCTGGAAAAACGGTACGATAAAATTATCTCGATGATGGAGGCTTATCTTGAGGAGTGGGCCGAGGAGAGCAACTATGCCGGCGCGGCGTTCTGGATTGGAAAATCCTATAAGGCGACGGGGAAATACGCGGAGGCGCTCTCCACCTATGTCGAAGCCATCGTTGAGTTCGGGAACCTGCTGGAGAACAACGATGTGGATCTGATTCTCCGCGAACTGATCAACGAGCAGGAAACTGATGAAGGGAAGGTTCATCAAGGAGCCATTCAAGAGCGGATGAACCGGGAATGGCGCACCGCAAAACAGCAGGGCAAAAAGGTGCTGGCATTGCGCCTTGAAACCCTGCTGGCCCGCATCACCGACGGCTCGACGCGGGAGAAATACCTGAAAGGTATTCTCTCCAAAGAAAATCTCGAAATCGCCAGCCCGATTACTCTGCTGCTGATGGCGGATCAGGCCGCCGAACGCGGGAATCTCCCGTTGGTTCATGAAACCTACGACCATTGCCTGGCCGCGTTTGAGGAATCGGAAATTCTGCTCGATATCATGAACATCGAGCTCGCCACCCGCCTGAAAGAAAACGACACGCAGGGCGTGATGAAGCTGGCCGAGGAAATCACCAGCCGGTTCGGCTACCGGGAGGAAGTGGGCATCACACGTAAATTGAAAGCGGATGCCCATCGGCTGGCCAAACAGTACCCCGAGGCGATCAAAACCTATACCGAACTCTTTGCCGTTCGCGAGTGGCGCGGCCCGCTGACCCCCGAAGCCCTCTACTGGATCGGTTTTTGCAAAAACAAAATGGGCGAAACCGAAGAGGCCTTCGCCTTCTTCCAGCGCGTGTATGTGCTCTATGAGGGATACACCGGCTGGGCTGCCAAAGCCTATGAGGCCAGCATCGAAAGCCTGCAGAAAATGGGCGGGCGCGAAGCGGATATCGTTCGAACCTGTCAGGAAATGCTGGCTAACGAGAAAATTGCCGCCACTCCCGAAGGAAAGCGGGCCCGGGTTCTGCTCAATCAACTTCGTCCCGCGGGAGAGAGCCAATGAAACACCGGATAAAATTTTTGATCGCCGCCGCGCTGCTCTCCGCGCCTCTTGTGCGGGCGGCGGATACCGCGACGCTCCGCTTTCAGAACGGAACGGTTCGAACGCTGGGCGATCTGACCGTTCAGGACGGAACCATTTTCCTGCCGAAGGATCAGATCCGGGTTGCGGTTTCAACGATTCGGAAAATCGACTTTTCCTTCGACACCCTTTCGGTGGAGCAGTGCGAGGCCCTCTTCAACGCGGGAGAGTTCGAAAAGCTGGCTGCCATGTTGAATACCGCACTCACCCCGCTGAAACCGTTTGAGGCGTTCCCCGGCAATCTGGACCCGTTCCTCCGCTGGCAGATGCGCGCGCAATTCTGGACGGGGCAGTACGACGAACTGCGCCAGCGGGCCGAACTCCTGCGAACCCGCAAGAGTTCGTTTGCCGCCGAAGCGGCATTGTACGAAGTGCTGGCGCTGATCGAAGAGGATAAGTCCGCCGAAGCTGCGACGGCCTTTGCGGCGGTCAACAACCCGGAGGCGGATTTCCCCGCTATGACGGAACTCATTCGCGGGCGGCTGGCCATGGCTGAAAAAAAATATCCTGCGGCGCTACAACACTTTTCTAACGTGATTGTTTTCCACAGCCGCGATGCGGAATGGATGCCTGCCGCCACGTTTTATGAAGGAAAGGTTTATCGAAAGACCGGTTATCTGGTGGCGGCTCTGAACATCGCCGAAGAGCTGGAACTGGCGTACCCCGACACCGTTTGGAGCCGGCGGGCCGCGGAATTGAAGTAGATTGAGGAACGAAGAAAGAAGGAGATTCAACATGAAGAAAGCATATATTCTAATCGCGTTTATGCTGGTGGTTCTGGCGGGCATTCTGGTTGCCCCCGTGGCGCTGGCTCAAGAGGCAGCGGCAGACGAAGCGGTTGTCGAGGACGTCGAACAAATCTCACTGGGCGGACTGCTGAAGCAGGGCGGAATCACCATGATTCCTCTCGGCCTGATGTCCATGGCCATGATCTATTTTATTGTGCGCAACATTTTGATGCTGCGTGAAAAAACGCTTTTGCGGGCCGACCTTAAAGAGGAGCTCGAAGCGGCTATCGGACGCAAAGATATTGCCGCAGCTCGGGAAATTTGCGAAGCCAACCCCAGCTTGATGACCTCCGTGCTCGACGCGGGGCTTGAGCGGATCACGGAGAACGATGTGGATCCTTCGCACGTCACCGAAGCCATTGAAGAAGCGGGTAACGAACAGATGGTCACCTTTATGAAGCCCGTTAATTATCTCTCCATTATCGGCGGAACCGCTCCGATGCTCGGGCTGCTCGGTACCGTCTCTGGGATGATTAAAGCCTTCCAGTCGATTGCCGGAGGCGGGATGGGCAAACCGGAAGTGCTCGCCGGAAATATCGGGGAGGCGCTGATCACTACCGCCACCGGGCTGGTCATTGCGATTCCCGCCATGATCTGCTACTTCGTCTTTAAGAACAACTTTATCAAACACATGTCAACGATGGGCCGGATGGTTAGCCACTTCATGAGTGTCTATCGGAACGCCCAAACGGACTGAGCAGATCGAGAGGGATCGCGATGAAGTTTAAAATCCCCATTGAGGGTGGCGACGAAGAAATTAACATGGCGCCCATGATCGACATGGTGTTCCTGCTGTTGATTTTCTTTATGGTCGCGTCGCATCTCACGGAATTGGAGCGCGTGCCGGTGCGCCTGCCGGTCGCCAGCAAAGCCGTCGTTCCGGAAGAGGCGCGGGGACGGCAGATGGTCACGATTCGTGCGGAGGACGATGCTCATGAGACGGCCACCATCTACATGAACCTGCAGGCGGTGGACATCCGGCAGTTTGCGAAAGCGATTGGAGAGATGCACGAAGGGAACGAGGATCTGCAGGTTTATCTGCGGGCCGATCGTTTCGTGAGACACCGCTACATCAAGGAGGTCATGACCGCCTGCGCGGATGTAGGGATTGTGGACATTATTTTTGGAACGTTTGAATCCGGGAACTAATCTATGAATGCCTGGCTGGACGAACTCATTAACGAGAAAACCGAGTTGCAGATCGCGCCGCTCATCGACGTGGTCTTCCTGCTCCTGATCTACTTCATGGTCAGCTCCTCGCTCAAGCGCTCCGAGGCGGACTTGAGCCTGAGCCTTCCGTCGCAGGTGGCGCAGGCCCAAAGCGTGAAAATGCCGGACGAGCAGATTATCGAGGTGCTCGAAAGCGGCGTGATCGTCCTGAACGGACGGGAATTCAGTGATCCGCAGAAACGGGATATGGGCGACCTCGAACATACCCTGACCCGCTACCGCGAGGCTTCTCTTCTGACCGGAAACCCGGCCATGATCACCGTCGCGCCTGACGACGACTCGATGCACGAGCGGGTGATTGATGTGCTCAACGCCTGTGCAGGGGCCGGCATTAAAAACGTAACCTTTGGCAGCGCGGAGTGATGTCCCTGTGAAAAATTTACTACAAAATTTGAGCGAAAAATTCGCAAAAAAGGATGTCTCCGGATCCTTAAAGAAAAAGGCGGCGGTCTGTTCCGCCGAGGCGGCGGCGGTCAGCATCGCCATCCATGTGCTGATCATCGTTTTTGCCGGCTCCATCGTCGCCTACGAATATATCAAACGCCACGATGCCGCTTTTGAGGGGCAGAACGTCAATCGTCCCAAGCTGGAGCGCCGCCAGCTTCAGATGCCGGTGAAGGTGAAAAATCTCCAGAAAAAAAGCCGTCGCCCCAAAGTAAAATCCCGGATGACGAGCGCCTCCAAGTCGGCGCTTGCGCTTCCCGACATGTCCGCCCTTGGCATGGGCCTCGGCAAAGACGGGGATGCGTTCGGCGCGGGTGGTCTGGGCGCGGATGGCGGCGCCGACCGCGATCTCAGCAGTATGGGTGCCGCTGGCAGCCTCGGGTTTGGAATCTCAAGCATCAACTTTTTCGGAGCCAAATCCAAAGGCGAAAAGATGGTTTTCATTGTGGATACCGGGAAAGCCATGATGGAAGACAAGAAGGGGGGATACTACACCTATAAATTTGTCAAAGACCGGATTTATCAGCTGATTGGCCGGATGAAAAGCGCCACGCTTTTTAATGTGATACTCTACGGCGGTAAATATAATCCGACCGTGACCGCGATGTTTTCCTCCACGCTTTTGCCGGCCACCGCGGAGAACAAGGCGGCTCTTAAAAAATGGCTCGAACCGGTTAACTCGAACCCGAAAACCGTTGGGCAGATTGAAAATCTGGGCAACTATTCCCCACCCTTCGAATACGAGACTGAGGTGGG
>Ga0190284_1000679_pt1 | contig 17879 bp, 13 predicted proteins | sample 48691812_MG_FD_161668 | JGI IMG/M metagenome (GOLD analysis project Ga0190284, IMG submission 161668) | Hydrothermal vent microbial mat bacterial communities from Southern Trench, Guaymas Basin, Mexico - 4869-18-1-2_MG | ecosystem: Environmental > Aquatic > Marine > Hydrothermal vents >...
TACGAGCTGATTGGGTGCCACTGGTGGCTTGCCCACCAGTGCCTTCCTCATTGATGTTGCGTGCGTAACACTGGCGGACAAGCCGCCAGTGGCACCCGTCAATTAAGGCGTGACGGAGCACTAGTGCTCCTTCACGCGTCATCTGATGGCGTGTCCTGAACCGAGCCGCGACCGTAAGGAAGCGGATGCACGAGGGCGGCGGATACTGCGGTCAACCGCTTCCTTACGGGCGCGGCTCGGATAAGATGCGAACGGTGTGAAGCACCCCACATGCACACGACGTGGTGAATCCGACAGGGCGGGCGCCCCCTCCCCTCGGGCACGGACTACGCCTCTCGACGCGCATCGCCACGATGAAATCGTGGAATTGTGCGCCCGTTTGCGGCGTGCGACCGCGTGCGATCCGGAGGTTGACGCCGTCCGCGCCGAGGCGAACATCGAGCGGGACCGGCTTCTCCACGAATACCGCCGGATCGTCAAGCGCCACATTTGCGAGGACGTGAGGGTCAACCTCGCTGAACTTCAAGAGCTTGCCGCAAGCGTCTCTGACGACGCCGGATTTGATGTAGCCCGCACACCCGCGGGCAGCGATGCCTTCCGCCGGTTGAATGCCAGCCTCGCGCCGATCGTCGAAATCGACCCATACGCTGAGGGAAAATCACAAGAGAAATGGTGGTTCGCGCTGCATCAGTTCTACCTCGATGGGCTGGTGTTGGCCGATCGCTTGCTTCGCGTGGGGCGCCGCGGGCTTCGGGCGCATCGGGATTGGCGGCGTGCCCCGCGCTACGTGCGAGTGGGAGACCTCACCGCCCCAGGATTGGTGCAGCCTTTTGTGACGGTGGCGGAGTTGAACGTTCCCAATGTGTTTCGGGTCAATCCGTTCGACACGTATGTGCCGACGTTGCTGCATCTGTTGGCCCATGAGGTATTCCCTTCGAAGCGCTTTTCTCTGTGTGATCTTCACGCTTCCACGCTGGGGTGGATTCGCCGCAACGGCTTCAACCGCATGCGCGGCGTCGATGGTGACGCGGTATCTTGGAGCGGGTTGGAACATCTGCGCGACGAGCGCCTCTTCGACCCGCGAACACGGCGAACGCGGCACAACCTCATCATCGCCATTTCGCACCGCTTCGGCTTTCTCGATACCCCGTTGGTTTACGCAGCGCTCCACGGGATGCCGCTGGGCACCTGGGTCAACAGCGCCTTCTACGGACCGAGGATGGCCGAGAAAGTCAGGCGGGATCGTTACAGCATCTCGATTCGCGGACACGATTCCCCATCGTTCAAGCAATCCATGATCGACACCGCCGACGTGTTGGTCAATGCCAAGGTGCCCCTGCTGATCGTGGCGGACGGTTCGCAGCCGCCGATCTTTTACGGGCAGCAGATGGGTGTCAAGGGCGGGCTTCGGCTGGCGGTGAAGGCCGCCCTGCGGACGTCCGCCGGCACGGCGCGCCGCACGTACGTTTTGCCATTGAGCCTCAACGACCCCGCCGGTTTCGTGCAAGGCCGTCAGAATACGATGTGCTGCATGTTCCACACTCCGATTCTGATGGATGCCGTATCCAAAACGCGCCGCGGCAAGGCGAGCGACGCGGGCGATTCCGTTAACGCCGGTGACCCGCTGTCCAACCACCTCGAGGCCCTTTTTCTGCTCAACACCGCCCAGGCGGATTGCGGCCTGCCGCACCCGAGAATCGTGGCTGCCGTCCGGCGCCGCCGGCGCAATCGACACCGCGAGCCGTTGCTCAAACGCCTGTTCCACACGACCCTCGCGGACCTCGCCGCCCAGGCGGGAAGAACCTGAACGGCTCGGGCGTGGACAGTCCAAGCCACAGCGGCGGCCCGGTGCTCGACTTGAGCCGTGCCCGCCATACAATCCACACATGATGCGGGTTCTGCGTGAAGTGCGATTCTCGTTGGCGCCGGCCGACCGGGCGATGGAAAAAACCATGAGCGCGGCGTGGGCTCCTCACCTGAGCTTGCGCGCCCTGGTCGGCGGTCCGGTGGACAGCCGCACGGGCTACCTGGTCGACGTTTCACGGATCGATCGCGTTCTGCGCGATACGACCGTGCCGATGCTGCAACGCTGTCTGGCGAGCACCGGCGGACACCCTTTACCGCCGGCCGCGCATATGCGTCCACTGTGGACCGCCGCAGCCGAGCAGTTGGGCGACTTCACGCTCGAGGAGCTGGAACTTCGCACTTCCGACCACCTGCGCTTTGCGATCAGCGCCGGAGACTTGTCCATGGTAACCATGACGCGATGCTTCGATTTCGCCGCCGCCCATCGGTTGTACGTGCCCGATCTCTCCAGCGAGGAGAACTTCCGCATCTTCGGCAAATGTGCGAATCCCGCCGGCCATGGTCACAACTACGTGCTTGACGTTACTGTCATCGGCGAGCCGGACTCGGTCAGCGGGACGATTATCGATCTGCCGGCCTTCGACGCGATTGTAAAGGAGCACGTCCTCGATCGCTTTGATCACAAACACCTCAACGCCGACTGCGCGGAATTCGCCGAGCTGAACCCAAGCATGGAGAACATCGCCCGCGTGATCTGGAACCTGTTGGTTGGCGCCTTCGAGCGTTGCCGACTGCGCGCCGTTCGCGTGTGGGAGACTCCCAGGAGTTGTGCCGAATTCCGCGGGGAGTAACGCCAAGACCGCATGACAAGCCCGGCCGGCGGACTAAAGGCTATCCCAGAACCCTTGTGGGACCGGCTTTCCAGCCGGTCAAGACAGGCTAGAGCAGCTTCAGTCCAAACGTAGCGTCCGGCGTCTCGCCGGACGTCTTCTACTCTCGGTCGGCGGGGACGCAGGCCGCTACAGTTGGATTGAGAATGCTCTAGAAAGCCTGTCCCACAGTTTCGGGATAGGCTCTACGCAACAGCGGCGGCGCCGTGATGAGAACTTCGTGCATTGTGTCGCGGGTTGGGTTTACCGTGGGGAGGCACCCAACGGAGCCAGCCCGATCACGGCAACGATCGGGCGGTGGTCGCTACCCTCGCCAACGCCCGTGCGGCAGGAGGTGCACGACAGGTCCGCACTCAGATAGACGTGGTCGATGCGTAAGCCGGGAACGTAGCGCAGCATTCCGAGAACCGGCCATGTAGACCCCCGCCCCCACCCGGCTTGCTCATGACAGCCCGTCAGTCCGAAACGCCGGACGTGCGCGGCGAGGCGCGACCGGCGGGTGGAGTTGAAATCGCCCGCCAGCACCACCGGGTGGGGCTCAGCCGCGGCGGCATCGAGCAGGTCGGCCAGTTGTGCACCTAGACGACGGAAGGATTCCGGGCTCTTGGGTGGAACCAAGTGGACGTTGAAGAACGTCACGAGTCGGTCGTCGAGGCGCAGCGTTGCTTTCATACAAGGCAGGTTCAAGTCGTCCAAGGATACGCGCGCCGGGCCACCATCGGCGAACGGGATCTTCGAGTAAACCGCCATCCCGAAGCAGTCGCTACGCGGAATGGCGGAAACGTGCGGATACCGGTCGCCGAGCGCCGCATTGATGGACTCGCGCCATTGGTACGTGTACTCCTGCACCAGGAGAACGTCGGGGTCGGCCTCGGCGATCTCCCTGACCAGCGCGTCGTGCCGGCGGTTAGGCCCAAAAAGGTTGGCGCTCATCACGGTGATCGAGTTCCCCGAAACAGCGGGCGGCTCGTGAGGCAGATAGCACCAGGCCGCCGGCCCGACCGTGAACAGCACCGCGGGCAAACCGGCGACGCACAGCAGCCACCTTCGCGCAAAAGCCGACGCGACCACCAGCACGGCTGCCGCCACCCCGCCGTGAAACGCAAAAGTGTCGATGTAGAAGGCAAGCAGGGAGAGCCCACTGTGCAACCGTGAATCCGTCCGAAAGTCAGGCCGCCACAGGGCCGCCAAGATCAAAGCCAGATAGAACCCGCTTAGCGCCAGCGAAACCACGCGGACACCGATCCGATCGAAGAACCCGCCTGTGCGTTTCCGGATCGGCCGCTGCCCCTGCGAGGATGCGGTGTCCGTCGTAGTCGGGGCGCATTCGCCCGCATCGCAATGGGTCGAATCGGGTTCCAAACCTGGGGCCCTCGATCATGTCGGTGCCGGCAATACTTGCCTCACGGCGGCGGTAACCCAACACTCCTACGCTGCTGGACTGCTCATGTTCTTCCGCGTACGATAGATTAGCAAGGGATGAACGTTGGGCCGCGTTGGCGGATGCCCGTGACGGGCGGGACGCACAGGACATGCCATGAGATTCAAGTCCGTCACAACGACAAACACGGACCCCGTACGTGCCGCCGAAGCGCTGAGTGTAGAGGTTCGCGGCTATGAACCGGACCTCGCGATGTTGTTCACGTCGCATCACTACGATCCGGATTTCGAAGAACTGCTTGCCGGTGTCCACAGCCGGATCAACGCACGCAACATCGTCGGGTGTGCCGCCGAGGGCATTATCGGACCGGACCGGGAACTCGAGCGACAACCGGCAGCCGTCTTGTGGGTGAGCGAGATGCCCGGCGTTCGTGTTCTGCCCTTCATCCTCGACTACGGCGACCTGCAAACGATGGCCACGCCCAACATCCTGCGCGAACGCCTGGGCGTGACCCTCGACGACTGCCCGAGTCTCATCGTCCTTCCCGATCCCTTCACCATCCCCGCCGACGACCTGCTCAAGCGATTGGACAAGGCGTTCCCAGGTTCGCCGATCGTGGGAGGGATGGCCAGCGGCGCCGAAGCGCCGGGTCAGACCCGCCTGTTCCTCAACGATCAGGTCTTGACCCAGGGCGCGGTTGGGGTGTCACTGACGGGTGACGTGCGTATCAGCACGGTGGTCTCGCAAGGCTGCCGTCCAGTGGGCAAGACCTACGTCGTCACCGGGTGCAAGGACAACCTGATTACCGAGTTGGGCGGGCAAGCGGCCTACGACGTGCTCAAGGAAGTGTACACGGAGGCATCGGCCGAGGAACAACAGTTGATGCAGGGGGGTGTTCACGTTGGGCGCGTGGTCAACGAGGCCATCGAAGAGTACACCGCCGGCGGTTTCTTGATACGCACCGTCCTGGGGGTCGTGGGGAACAGGGCCATTGCCATCGGCGACCATCTGCACCGCGGGCAAACCGTTCAGTTTCACGTTCGCGATGCCAAAACCGCCGATCAGGACATGCGCCTGTTGCTCCAGTCCCGCGTCGTGGACCAGGACATCTCGCCCGCAGGCGCGCTGCTATTCAGTTGCCACGGACGCGGCTCGCGCCTGTTCGGCCACCCGGGCCACGACATCGGCGTGGTCAACGAGTTGATAGGCCCCTGCCAGGTCGCGGGTTTCTTCGCCGCCGGGGAGATCGGTCCGGTCGGCAACGCGACCTTCGTACACGGTTTCACTAGCAGCTTGGTACTGTTCACCTTGCCGAATGCATAACGGTCAGGGCAGGTTTCCGCTCCCTTTCAACCCGGCGGGAATGATATCCAGACCCGCTCCGCGATGACCGATAAAAACGGCATGCACGCTGCCGAGACAACCGTTTCCCAGGTTGGCACGGTACGCACGCCGCCAGGCGCGCAACCAGGACACCACGCCGGCGCAAGGCGCGACCGCGTGGCGCGCGACGAGGCTTGCGCCACGTTTTGGGATCGCATCGGATTGGGCCTCTGTGTGCTCAGTCTGTTGTTCTACCTGTTCCACTCCGAGGCGATACGGAAGTTCGGCGGCGAACTCTCGCGCCTGGCAGGCAGACTTTGAGCACGCCGGTTCCGTGCGGCGACGCTGAATGCACGGACCTCGAGAGACGGGTTTGACCGGGCTTGTTGTCATATCCTTGCTGCTGATCGCAATCACCTGGCTGCTTGCATGGCGGGTAGGCTATCGCGTGGTGCGCGCGTGCGGGGTGGACGAGTGGGCGAGCGTGTGTGCCCTGGCTTGCATCTTGCCCACTGCGGGTCTGATCTGTGCGGTTCATCTAATCGCCCTGGCGGCGATGGTCTGTCAGCGCGGTTGGCTCACCCCCGAGCCGGTGGTCGTCGCATTCGCAATGCTCACGCTGGTCGCCCGGCGGATCGCGGCGAAGCGCTTTCCCATACCGGCTTGCCCTCGGGGCGAGAGGGGTTCCGCGCGGGCTGAAGCACGCGGCTCGTTGCGCCTGGGCTGGTGGTGGCTGCCTGTGCTGGTGGTCGTGGGCATTTACGCGGTGTTCGGACTCGACGCACTCACCCGCTACCCCACTGGCGCCGACGCCCTGAGCTACCACCTCCCCAACGCGGTCCGCTGGATGCAGCAGCGTTGCATGACCCTGATTGTCGGGCTCCTGCTGGAACCACTTCCTGAGAACGGCATGATCGTCCCTTGCCTGCTGGTGTTCACCAAACTGGAAGGTCTGTTTCCCATAGTTCACGTCCCCAAGGCGGTGCTGGTGGGGCTGACGATTTACGGCCTGGCCCACAGCGCCGGCGCGAGTCGCAAGGGTTCACTCGTCTGCACCTGCATCGCAATGAGCATCCCGATCGTTGTGTTCCAGAGCTTCTCCAGCTACATCGATGTGTACGCCGCAGCCGCGTGGCTGGCGGCGCTTCTGGCGCTGGTCTGGGCCACACGCGCCCCACGGTCCGACCAACGAAACCTCCTGCTGATGTTTGCCGGGTTGTCGGCCGGCGTCGCGCTGGGCAGCAAGACCACCTACCTGGTTCTCGTCCCGCTCTTGGCGGCGGTTACGGCGGCTTCGGAGTGGATTCGGCCGCGCGCCGACCGGGCGGGTTCGCTCAGACCACTGCGCAGCGTGGCGATTTTCGGTTTGGCAACGTTGGTTTGTTCGGGCTTCTGGTTTGTGCGCGGCGTCGTGCAGGCGCGCAACCCCATCTATCCTCTGGGGCTCAAAGTTGGGGGACAGGAGTTTCTGCCCGGGTTTACGGCGGAGCATCGCCCGTCCGGGCGCTACGGCACGGGCAGGATGCTGAGCCGTTGGTGGGATTATCCCTGGCGCGAGCGCAAGGGCGGAATAGGCTATGGGTACGGCGTAGACAATGGCATGGGTGCCGCCTACGCCGCGTTCGTGCCACTTGGTGTGCTGGTCGGGCTGATCGCCGGGATCACGCGCCGGGCGCGAGACCCGGCGAAGAAGTGGCGTCTGGTCTTCGTTCTAATGACGGTGGCAGGCGGGCTTCTGCTGATTACCGTCTTTAGCGACCAGCTACGCTTTGTCTTGCCGCTACTGCTCGTAGCCGTACCGGCCGGCGTGGCCCTGATCGACCGCTTGGTCGTCCGGTTTCCCCGTTCGACGCTCGCGGTGCTGACCATTGCTCTGACGCTGACCGCCGCGGTTGCGACACTCCGGCCGATGCATGCTCTTGCCGGTCGCGTCAAAGACGGTCTGTGGGATCGGTCGGGGTTTTACGAGATACCAACGGTGATCGACGCCCTCGAACCGGGGGCACGCCTGGTAAACCACGGGTCGCCGGTGCTGAACTACCCGCTGGTCGGGCGGTCGCTCGGCAACGTGGTCATCGGGCCTGCGTACTGGAGGTTGTTGCGGGGTGAGAGGCCCATGTCTGCGCGGACACTGCACGAGCACGCGATTGACTACCTGTTCGTCCAAGGCCCTTGGCCGGAGGATTGGCCTGACGATCTTCCGGTCGAACTGGTTTCCGACAACACCGCGACGCGAACGTCTTCCACCACACCCAGGGCGCGGCTCTATCGTGTTCGGAAAGAGGGCCGATCTTCCCCGGCGCAGGCGTTGTCCCATTCGCCCGTCGGAGAATGCTCCGACGCGGGAGCCCCAAGCGGCCCGGAAAAGGGGTGTTGATCTCGGGTGAACAGAGGTTATCCTATGCAGGTTCGCGGTGACCCGACGATGTGGCGCGGCGTTTCGAAAGGGTCGTTATGCGTACTAAGGTGCTTGTGCTATTCGCTTTGTCTGCCGTGGTCGTCTTTGGATGCTCCGAGGGGGCGCGGCGCTTCTTCTTCGAGATTCCGGATGGAACCAGCCCTGAGGCTGCGGAGACGGAGGCGGCAGTACCCGCCGAGAGCGCTCCGCCGGGCGCTCCGCCGGAACCCCGGTATGCCTCCGTGCACGCTCCCTACAGGGAGCAACAGTGCGGCGCATGTCATGACGCCGGGAACGAAATGCGCGTGATCGAGGACACCTCGGCGTCCTGCGGGGCCGCGGCGTGCCACCAGCGCTACTTTTCCGAAGCGGTGGAGCACGAGCCGGTGGCCGAAGGCGATTGTGCCATGTGCCACGAGCCCCACCGCAGCACGTTTTCACACCTGCTGAGGGGGTCGGTAGTCCAGTCATGCGCGGATTGTCACGATCCGGACGACCTCGGTGAGGAAGGGCATGAGGGTCCGGAAGTCAAGAACTGCACCGCCTGTCACGACCCCCACTTCGGCAGCGCGCCGTACATCAGGGCCAAGGGACACTGATGCTGCTCTTTGTGAGAGGCGTATTGTTTCGATTGCAGCAACCGACATCCCTGTCGGCTGAACGGTCTACCAGACGCAGGGCCGCTACTTTAACGAAGGAGCACGAACATGCGGGCAAAGACACGCGTTTCACGCGGTAGAGTGTACATTCCAGACAGTCTACGTGGATGGTTGGTAGGGTTGTGCGCGAGCGTTGTTCTGATGGGAGTAGCTGGTTGCGGCACGAACCTTGACGCTGTGGTGGCCCAGACGGGCAACGCCACGGCCATCACCATACTCGACATCTTGCTCACCGATTTCACCAACCAGGTGGCCGATGCCTTCGATCCTAACGCCCCGCAGCCGGCTGGCGGTGGGGACGATGGCGATGATGAAGGTGATGCGGACGATGAAGGCAACGGAGATGATGGTGAGGAGGACGGCGGTGCAGACGTTTCCCCTGAGGAGCAGGCCTATATAGACGGCGGCTGTGCGGTTTGCCACGGAGATGACGGGACCAGCGGGATGCCCATCGCCGGGTTGAGCCCCGCGGAGATGTCCGCGGGCCTGGAGTCAGCCGTTCACGGATCGGTTTCGCTCTCGGAGGACGAGATCGCCGCTATCGCCGAGTTCCTAGGTGGTTAGATTCACTCAAGTCAGTCCCGTATTCGGTTAGAGCCTTGTCATCGGGTCCGGCCGGTCGTACGTGCCGATCGGGGAAAAGGGGATTATTCCGCCGTCGCCGCGCAATATGAGGCATCGCCCACCTACGGGGTCTGTCTGGACAAAGTCGTGTTTTGCGGTGGTTGCGGTACGTGTTCCATGCCGATAATGGGTCTTGGCTGCGTGCGAGCGGGCACGGGGTCTTCGGCCCCGAGAACGGGTCGTTTCCGCGGGTTGCGGTTTGTGGTCCGGCAATTGCCACTTTGCGGTTGGATTGTGAACGGAATCAGGGTTTCCGACGGGAGCCGGGAATGGACAACCAAGCGGCGGCAAGCACGATCACAAACAAGCAAACGGCTGGGGAACCCCGGAAAGCACGTGGCCGGGTGTCGATCATCGTCGAGCGGTGCAAGGGCTGCGCTTATTGCGTGGAGTTTTGCCCGCTGGGCGTTCTCGTGATGTCGCCCGACTTCAACAGCAAGGGCTATCACTATCCGACTGTGATCCATGCGGAGAAGTGCTCCGGTTGCGATCTGTGCGGCATGTACTGCCCGGACTTTGCAATTTGCGGTTCGCGCCAACCCACCAAGGAGTAGAACGTGTCAGGGAACGGCAGCGGAGCCCTGGTCGGGGCTCACTATCTCGATGGCGACCATGCCGCCGCTGAAGGGGCGATTTCGGCCGGCTGCAATTTTGTCGCGGGTTATCCCATTACGCCTTCGACCGAGGTGGTCGAGCGGTTGGCCGGCAGGTTCCCAAACACCGGCGGCAAGTTCATCCAGATGGAGGACGAGATCGCCTCGTCGATCGCCATCCAGGGTGCCGTCTGGGGCGGGGCCAAGGCCATGACGGTCAGTTCCGGCCCGGGAATCTCGCTCATGATGGAGCACATCGGGTTGGCGGCCATGACCGAGGTGCCTTGCGTGATCATCAACGTCCAGCGTGGCGGTCCGTCCACCGGGCTGCCAACGCTTCCGGCCCAGGCCGACATGATGCAGGCCCGCTGGGGCTCGCATGGCGACTACGAGATCATCGCCCTCTCGCCCAATAGCCCGCAGGAGTGCTTCAACCTGGTGATCCACGCCTTCAATCTGTCGGAGCAATACCGCGTGCCGGTGCTGTTCATGATGGACGAGAGCGTCGGGCACATGACCGAGCGTGTAGTGATCCCTCCGCAGGACGAGGTCGAGGTGGTTCCTCGCCGCTTCACCAAGCTTCCCCCCGGCGAGTATCGACCCTTCGAGACCGACGAGGACCTCGTCCCGGAGATGACCAAAGCCGGCGAAGGGCACCGGATCCACATCACGGGGCTGACCCATGATGAGCAGGGCTACCCGGTGATGAACGCGAAGTGCCAGGACAAGCTGGTCAAGCGCCTGGTGGACAAGATCCGCAAGAACGCCGGTGAGATATCCCTCTATCACGAGGACGGGGTCAACGACGCCGACGTGGTGGTCATGACCTATGGGATCACGTCGCGCGTAGCCATGCGGGCCATCCGCGAGGCGCGCAAGGCGGGCATCAAGGTCGGGCATCTGCGGCTGGTGGTTGTGTGGCCTTTCCCGGAGAAGTACGTCCGCCGTCTGGCCCGGCGGATCGAAGCGTTCGTGGTTCCGGAAATCAATCTGGGGCAGGTGGTGCTGGAGGTGGAGCGATGCACCGCCGGAAAGTGTGAGACCGTCCCGGTGCAGCATGCCGGTGGAACGGTTCACGACCCGCGAGCGATCTATGACGCGATTGTGGAGGCGGCTCGATGAGCAGCACCCTGAGCAAAGAGACGAGCGATTCGGCAACCGAAACCCACGGCGACACCGAGGCTGTGCAGAACCCCGTTGAGCGGTTCCTGCGCACCAAGCGCATGCCGCACATTTGGTGTCCGGGTTGTGGCATCGGTACGACGGTCAATTGCTTCGCCCGGGCGATTCAACAGTGCGGCGTCGATCTGGACAAGCTGTCAATCGTCTCGGGCATCGGATGTACGGGGCGCGTGGCCGGTTATCTGGATCTGGACTCGTTTCACACGACCCATGGGCGTCCCATTCCCTTCGCCACCGGGTTGAAGCTGGCCAACCCTGAACTCAAGGTCGTGGTCTACAGCGGTGACGGCGACCTGATCGCCATCGGCGGGAACCACTTCATCCACGCCGCCCGGCGGAACGCGGATATCACCGTCATCTGCGTCAACAACTTCAACTACGCCATGACCGGTGGGCAGGCCGGTCCCACCACGCCGCTCGACGCGGTGGGCACCACGGCGCCTTACGGCGTCTGCGAGCGCCCCTTCAACCTTCCGTTTCTGGCGGAGTCTTGCGGTGCCGTCTACGTCGCTCGCTGGACGACGTATCACGTCCGTCAAATCACCAAGGCCATGGTGGAGGCCATCGACAAGAAGGGCTTCAGTTTCGTGGAAATCATCGCCCCGTGCCCGACGCTCTACGAGCGGCGTAACCGCCTCGGCACCGGGTTGGACCGCATGAAGTGGTTCAAGGAGAACAGCGTCATCCGAAACGGCGTGGACACTCGCTATTGCGACATCGGTTTTCAGCAGGAGATCGTCTGCGGCAAGTTCGTTGACATCGACCGCCCCTCGTTGCTGGAGATGACCGAAGCCAAGATGGTCGATCTGCTCAGCAAGCGTCGTTGGGAGGAGATCGCCAAGAGACAACAGAAGCCCCTCGGAGGGGTCCATACTAAGGAGTAAGCGGATGAACGTCACGGAGATCAAGACCGGCGGACTCGGTGGACAGGGCGTCATCCTGGCCGGCATGATCATCGGGCGGGCGGCGTCCATCTACGCCGACTTGCACGCCACCCTCACCCAGAGTTTCGGTCCCGAGGCACGCGGTAGTGCCTGCGGGGCTTCGATCGTGGTCTCCGACGAATCCGTGGAATACCCCTACGTCACCAAACCCGACATTCTCGTAGTCATGTCCCAGGAAGCCTGCAACCAGTTCGCCCCCGAGATGGCTCCGGGCGGAGTTTTGCTCTACGAGTCCGATCTGGTCAAGCCGCACAACGTGCCTGAGGGAATCAAGACATACGGTGTCCCGGCCACAAGGCTCGCCGAGAAGCTCCAGCGAAGGATGGTGGCCAACATCGTAATGGTCGGTTTCTTCGCCGCCGTCACCGATCTGATGGACGTTGACGCTGTGCGCAAATCCGTCGAGACCTCCGTGCCCCAGGGCACCGAATCCTTGAATCTGGAGGCCTTTGAACTGGGCTACGGGCACGGACAATCCGCCAAGGACAAAAACACAGCACCCGCAAGCGCCGCACAGGCGTAGCAAGCCTATGACGGTCACGGCCGCCAGGCGAATACCGTCGGTGCCGTGTATCAACACCTCCGGCCCAAGAACCGACGAGAACGAGTAAACCCTTCGGAAGCGCCGCTAACGCTCGCCGCATGACTTCGGTTCGGGTACCGCCGTGGGCTCGGAATCCGTGGTTTCTTCGAGCGGTTCCCAGAGGCCGAAGCGGTCCTCCTCGACCTTGCAGTGCCCTGTCGTCTTGTACGTGGCGAGGGAGTTGTATCCCCAGCCGAGGTACTTCGAGTCACCGCCGCCCTGGGTGGTGATGAGGAAGCGGTTGCTCAGTCCGCCGAAGCCCCGTGCCCGGTCGGCGGGAGTCTTGGCGTCGCCACGGCTCGCGTCCACGGGTACCCAGCCGTGCCCCGGAAGATACACCTGCGCCCAACGATGAAACGCGTCGTCGATGCCGGCGTCGTCACCGCGAGCCACGACGCTCCCCTGGTAGCGGGCCGGAAGACCGGCCGCCCGGCAGAGGGCCACGAACGTATACGTGTACTCCGAGCATGACCCGCGACCGCGCTTCAGCACCACCTCGGGCACGTCCCAACCGCCCACCATCTCGTACTTGACCGAGTCGATGATGTGGTCGTAGATTTTCCGCGCGATCCAGTAGGCGTTCTTCTCGCCGGCCACGATCTTCTTGACGGTCTTGCGCATGTACGGCGTGTCGATGCGATAGCGCGAGCCGTCGACCGTGTACTTCTCTCGGATCTCCGCGGGGATGTCCTCCAGCGTCCCCGTGTTCTCGGGGATGATCAGGTGGCGAATGGCCGAGACCTCGGCGTGCACCGCATACCCGACGGACACTTTGGCCCCCGACGGCACGCTCCCCAACTTAAACACCTTGCACGCTTGTCCCCAGTGATCGGACACCCCCTCCGGCGTCACGGGCGAATCACCGACCACCATCCAGTAGGAGAGCTTGTACTCCGGCAGTAGCTTCTGGCTGGGCAGTTCCATCGGGACCGCCAGGTTGAGCGTCAGGTCGGTGACATCGCCGAGCCCGTAGTTGTTCAGGACCCAGACATACTCGACCCGGGCCCGCCGGGTGTCCGAGAGGCGGTACATCGGCTGGTCCCGGACGACGAGCTGGTAGAGCTTGCGGGTCTGGAAATCGACGTTCCAGAGATGTCCGTCCAGCCATGCGATTCCGGCGGCATACGGCCCGGGTGCGTCGAGGATGCCCACGACCTTCCCGCTGTCCGGCTCCACCATGTACAACTCGTCCTTGACCCGGTTGGAGACCCACAGGTACTTGCCGTCGTAGGCCAGGCATCGGCACGATTTGTGAGGCACCTCAAAGTAGCCCAGGATGGTCCCGTCGTCGGGAAGCACTTTGTATATCTTGCCCTTGGCCAGAATGAACAACGTCCCGTCAGCGTAGGCCAACCCCGCAGCGCTCGACGCCGGTGCTTGGAAGGTGTTCTCCACCACGCCGCTTTCGGTATTCAGCGCGTACACGCCGCCGGTGTGATCATCGCAGACATAGAGCTTGCCTTGGGCGTAAGTCAGCCCGTGCGGTTTCAACGTCGGCGCATCCCAGGTGCGGGCAATCATCCCGTCAGCCGGCGCGATTTCGTGGATCTTCGCATGGCGCCAATCCGCCACGAAGAGATGCTCCCCGTCGGACGCCAGCGCCGTCGGGTATTTGCAGGGCGCATCGAACGACGCTTTCACGTCCCCCGGAGCGGCTCGAAGCGGGGTGGGCAAGGCGAACGACAAAACGCACAGTACGACGAGCCATACTCGACTGAGATCGATGTTCATTGTGACCGTTCCTTAAGACAGCGACGGTGTGGGATCGTACAACATGTGCAGAAGGAGCGACATGTTTTTTTGGAAGAAATAGATATGGAATCCGTATAAAGAGAGGACTGCTCACAAGCCAACTCAACAGGCGCCGAGCAAGCGGCAGGCACGGCTCACCGGAAGGCTCGATTCCGCGATCAGCCGTGTTGTGGACGTTGCCAAGGATGTGCTACGGTACCGCCGACGGCCAGACGCTCCTCCTAGGCAAGTCGTTCATTACCTTGGACATCACGTCGCGCTGGACCGCGGCGCTCGTGGACCTGCGCAGTTATGATCCACCGAAGGCCTCCTGGAACTCGCCGAAGTCCTCGAGGTCGACGTCGCTGTCGGTGTCGAAGTCACCCGCACCGCAACTCGGATTGGAGAACACCTCCCCCGGCCCGCCAAGGCACTCCTCGAAGGCGGCGAAATCGCTCAGACCAACCTCACCATCGCCGTCGAAGTCACCCGTGGGAACGACTCGCAACTCGCCGCAGCCGCTCGTGGTGATGGTCGTGCCTCCTTCGTCGAGCAGATGAATGCAGTAGACTCGACAATTGTTCAGATCGATGCTCGATCCGCTCCGAAGCACCAAAGTGTGAACGTACAACGCTTCGCCGCACGGCATCTGGGGCAACTGATTGTTGTCGAACGTGTCCACAAACGATACCTCCGAAGCGGACGCCACCTCCAATTCACCCAGGGCGAAGTTGTTGCTCATGCCGTTGGTGCTCGCCCCAACGTCGGTGCCGGCGACCTCGAAGACCTGAATCGAACGGTCGGCAAAATCCCCATCCATAATCAGTCCGCCGACGACCCAATCAAACGCGAACGGGGCGCGGCTGTGGTTGACGAAGTCGCCACCCAGCACCACCGCTTCGGATGATCCCACAAATACCTCACCATCGCCGTTGAGCACGAAGTCCTCGAGAATCTCCAGCTCCGCCGCCCCGGCGACCAGCAGCACCGGAGGCGTACAGCCGCGCGGTGACCGCTCGCAATCACTGCAAACCAGCGAGACATCCCCCGAGATATGGGCGCTCATGTTGTCGTCCAGAAGCATCTGGCCACCCTCACTGCTGTCGCCGTTGGCGATCGACACACCGCCCGCCGACAAGGTCGCGGATGAGCCCGCCACGCCCTGGAAGACCCCGGCGGTGTCCATGCTGAAAGAACCGGACATGTCGCCGACGGCGTTGTCGCCCATCTCGACCACTCCACCTCCGATGATTTCCATCAATGATCCGCTCAACTCCGCCGAACCTGTCACCAGCAGCACCGGCGGAGTGCATCCGCGCGATTGCGACTTCCCTCCCGGCTCGACTCCACCGTCCACGGTTATGCTGCCGGAAGCGATAACGTTCATGGTGCTCGTCAGGGTCATCTGCCCGCCGTGATTGATACCGTCACCGGAGATCAAAACGCTCCCGGCGGCGAGCGATGCCGAGGTGACGCCAACTCCCTGATAGGTGCCGTTTATGCCTATCGTGGCCTCTCCACTCAGGTTGATGGACGCGTCATCGTATACTTCGACCACCCCGTTGCTGTTGAGGACATCCAGGGTAGCGCCGGCGATGGAGGCTGAACCGCCGCCGGCTTCCAGCGCGATCGTGCCTCCGTCTGCAAGATAGGCGCCGGTGCCGCCCACGGCAGTGTTCGTAATCAACAGCGTAGCCGCGTCGGTGGCTTGGAACGATCCGTTGTTGATCTTGGTGTTGGGGCCTTCGATGGACAGTGTTTCGGAGGCCACGTTGGCCACCACGGCGCCCTCGTTGAGCAAGTCGGCGTCGATCACGCCCTGTCCCTCGATGGTGGTCGAGTTGGTGATGGTGTCGCCGGGCGCACTCGAGGTCAGTGCCGCCGTCGCCCCGGAAAGTTCGATGGCCTGAGTTCCTGTGATGCCCATCGCGGTGGTGGCGATAATCGCTTGGGCGTCATCCACTGTGATTATCCCGTCGTTGCGGATGCCGTTGGGCGAGTCGATACTGAGATCGCCGGCGCTGATTTCCAGGGTAGACCCAGTGCCGAGCACGAGGCTATCGACGCTAACACCCTCGATGATGTCCAGGATGACGAGGCCTCGGCCGCCCCCCTCGATAACCACGTGCTCGACCGGACCCGGACCGCTGTCGCCGGGGACATCGTCGTCTTCCCAGTTGTATGGGTTGCTCCAGAACTCATCCTCGCTGCCGTCCCACTCGACACATTCGTCGGGCACGCCGTCCGCCGGGCTCACGTCTAGGGAGGTTCCGGCCGCAATGTCGCAAGCGTCGGGCACGCCGTTGTTGTTGCAATCACCGCAATCCGGGTCGCCCATGCAAGCGGCGATGTCGCACTCGTCGGGGATGCCGTTGCTGTTGCAGTCTTCCGCCAACCCGTGGGCCAGCTCGCAAACGTCGCAGAGGCCATTGAGGTTGCAGTCCTGCTCGGCGGGGACGAAGAAGTATTGGTCCCCGGCGACAGTCTGGAAGTTGACGTCCCTCGGTTCACCCAGGTTGCCACCGCCGCCGATCGGTCCCAGCACCTGATTGGAAACCCAATCGTGCGAGCTCCCGTTGATGAAGGCGCAGACTTTGATGGAACCGCCGGGGCTGCCGATGGCCGCCAGCGGCACGGTCAGTTCGAGGCCGGTGCGGACGCCGGCGCCGGAGTCGAGGCCGGTCCCGGCGGTCACGCCGTTGGTGTTGGAGTTGTCGATGGTCGCCCGAATAGCCCGCATTGGCTGTGGTTCGGTGCCTCCAGCCAGCCCGCCGTCGCTCACGTCCGCAGCCCCCCCCTGGCCGAGGTAGTAGCCGACTCCGCCGCCGCCGGTGAGCAGCTCGGCGTAGTCGCCGTATAGATCGTAGGGATCATTCCCGCCGGTGAACGACAGGAAGTAGTCGGGGGCGAAGTCCACGTCGAAGGTCAGGCCGTTGCTGCTCCCGTCGTCTCCCATGCGATTCAGCCCATCGAAGTCGATGTCGGGATTGTCGCCCCGCAGGCGGTTTTGCCCCTCACCGGGGATGCTGTCGATGAAGACTTCGAACTTGTTGAAGTTGGACTCGAGGTTGCCGGCCAGCACCAAGTACAGCACGTCGCCCCGGATGCTGGCGTACACCGCGTCGAGTTCGGAGCCGTTGGCGAAATCCACCAGACCGAGGTTGCTGTCGCCAAAGCCGGTCTGGGTGTCCTGAACGGAGATCGCGCTGCCGAACTCGTCGCCAGCGAAGCCGTACAACTGGCAAGCGTCGATGATCCCGTCGTTATCGCAGTCGTTGTCCACGACCAAGAGATCGCACTCGTCGGGCGTGCCGTTCGACTGGCAGTCCTCACTGGTCCCGGCAGCTATGTCACATTCGTCGGGAGTATCGTTTCCGTTACAGTTTTCGCTGGTCCCGGATTCCATGTCGCATTCGTCGGGAACGCCGTTTGTCTGGCAATCCTCGCTGCAGCCGCAGCCGCCCGGATGGCCGGCGCAGTTGCCGGTGCCACAATCGAGGTCACACGGGTCCGGGACGTCGTTCTCGTTGCAGTCGGGATCGCATTCGTCGGGCACCCCGTTGTCGTCGTAGTCGTCGCTGGTGGTCCCGGTGATGTCGCACTCGTCGGGAATGTTGTTTAGCTGGCAGTCGTCACTGGTGCCGCAGCCGCCGGGATGGCCGGCGCAGTTGCCGGTGCCACAATCGAGGTCACACGGGTCCGGGACGTCGTTCTCGTTGCAGTCGGGATCGCATTCGTCGGGCACCCCGTTGTCGTCGTAGTCAT
>Ga0190284_1000680_pt1 | contig 17862 bp, 13 predicted proteins | sample 48691812_MG_FD_161668 | JGI IMG/M metagenome (GOLD analysis project Ga0190284, IMG submission 161668) | Hydrothermal vent microbial mat bacterial communities from Southern Trench, Guaymas Basin, Mexico - 4869-18-1-2_MG | ecosystem: Environmental > Aquatic > Marine > Hydrothermal vents >...
ACAAAGACCTTCTTTGACGGCGACATGCTTTCGTTGACTTGCCGTTTTGATGAGGTGAAGCCTTGATGGCGTCGTTACAAGACTCATCTACTGCGTTGTAGCGGTTTTTCAGGAACTCGACATACTATATGTATAGTCTCGTCTCTGAAAAACCACTACGCCTTTTTATCCCGCTGATTTTTAGCGGGGGTATATGAGCCTTGGAACGACGCCATCAGGCGCTTAAAGACTCTTTACTAATTCATCAAATTTAACGGGCTCGTAAAAAGTAGGACGTCAAAATTGAATCTAATTTAGTTATAAAACGATATTTAATTATACTCGTCTATTGACAAATCAAAGCTACCAATATATGTAATTTATTTGATAAAATGCAGGGCAGACCGGCTTGCAATTTCAGCCCTGTATTTGTTAACTTATCGTTTTTATGAAAAATATCAGTTCGTTATTTCCATATTTCCTTATAACAACAATTCTACCGACGTAGATTTTAATAAAAAAATAACTTAACGAAAGGGGGGGTGAATTTAATTTTAAATCAGGGAGCCAGTTTCAAAATGTTCAATTTTGTTCGAGATCAAGGAAGGCGAAAATTTTAGCTACAGGAATACATGTAGTATTTCGAGGATTAAAATTTGAGTCTGACGCAGATATCGGACAAAAGGGGACGTTTTGAAACTGGCTCCAGGGCAGAATGTTTTTGCCCATTTGATGTTAACAGATGAGAATTGAAGCTAAGAAAGCTTCAATCAATAATTTTACCATCTAAAGGAGGTAACATTGGGCTTTGAATTTTATAAAGAATCTTATACGGGAAGCATAAAGGAAATTTCCATAGGAGATGGTGCAAAAGCGGTCACTGTCGGCGGTGAGACATGCTATCCTTTTTATCAGTTTGAAGGTGAAATGCCCAACAAACCAAGGATCGCAATGGAAATTTGGGACATGGAGCCTGAGGACTGGGCGGATTCCGCTCTCAGCCACTTCAAGGACGTCGTTTCAGATCCTGCGGCCTGGGCAAAAAAATGTGTTGATGAGTTCGGAGCTGAAATGATTGTATTGCAGCTTAAAAGCATTGATCCCAGCGGGGAAGACGCAAGCCCTGAAGATGCGGCGGCAACCGTGAAAAAAGTCAGTGAGGCAATAGACGTTCCGCTGATTGTGTGGGGCTGTGCCAGCCCTCAAAAGGATGAGGATGTTTTTAAAAAAGTGGCTGAAGAATGCCAGAATGTGAAGCTGACGATCGGACCTGTGGAGGATAAAAATCACAAGGGGATCGGGGCCGCTGCAATGGGGTACGGGCACACAATTATTTCGTCTTCACCCATTGATGTGAACCTTGCCAAACAGGTTAACATTCTTCTTGAAAACCTGGGCATGCCGATGGATAAGATAATTGTTGATCCCACAACAGGCGGTTTGGGTTACGGACTGGAATATTCATACTCTGTTATGGAAAGGCTGAGAATGGCGGCTCTGTCCCAGGGTGATGATAAACTCCAGTTCCCCATCATTAACAACCTTGGCAACGAAGTCTGGAAATGCAAGGAAGCAAAACTGACAGCCGATGAAGCGCCGATACTTGGTGATCCCGAAAGGCGGGGGATACTTATGGAAGCAGTAGGCGCTGTAAGTTATCTTATGGCCGGTTCGGACATTCTTATGATGAGGCATCCCGAGTCTATTAGAATGGTCAAAGCTTTCATCGATCTGGTTTCAGAAGGCGGGGCGGCTGGTGATGTTGCGCCCATCAAAAAGGAGCTGGATGACGTTGACATCGACTTTGCGGCCCTTTCACCGGAGCTTGACCTGACAATAGAAGAAGAGAAGGTCAAAAAGGCTCCGCCACCTAAGAAAGAAGCGCCTCCGGCTAAAAAGGCTGCACCGGCAAAGGCGGCTGCGCCTGCAAAGCCAATGGAACCTGCAAAAGAAGCTGCACCTGCAAAACCTGCGGAACCGGCAAAAGAAGCAGTAGCCGAAAAAGCCGAAGACGATGCAAAGGCTAAAGCAGATGCAGAAGCAAAAGCAAAAGCTGATGCCCAAGCAAAGGCAAAGGCAGATGTCGAAGCCAAAGCTAAAGCCGAAGAGGAAGCTAAGGCGAAGGCGGAAGCAGAAGCCAAGGCTAAATCTGATGCTGAAGCCAAGGCAAAAGCTGAAGAAGTCGCCAAACGTGATGCCGAAGAAGATGCCATAAGACAGAAGAGAGCAAAAGAACAGGAAGAGAGAATGGCAAAGGCTGCCACAACCAAGGATAAAAAGGTTGCAATGACGGCAGCCAAGACTCAGAAATCCGCTTTATCTAAATTTAAGAATATTAGAAGATAATGCAGCATTGGTACCACTGGGTATCACCAAAGGCTGGATTCTAAAAATATGCTGTTGATAAATTCAATAGCAGGCTTAAAGACATCAGGATTTTTTAAGAATTAATTATAGTTTAAGTTATAAATATTAATAATATAAATAAGAGGAGGAACCTCTGATGGCAGAAGAAAAAGCAAAGGTGGCCAAACCGGTAAAGGTAAAAAAACTGGCTGATCCGGTTGCAGCTTCCATAGATGTAGCATCACAGGAGATGATAGCGCGTGCCCAGGAGTTGGGTGTTGAAACGATTTTTGACAGAGCAGTGAATATGAAGCCGTGTAATATCGGCGTACAGGGTACGTGCTGTAAAAACTGTTCCATGGGACCATGTCGTCTGCCCCTTCCCAAAGCAGGGATTGAAGGAGAAGATGAAAGAAAAGGTCTTTGCGGCGCAACGGCCAACACTATCGCAGCAAGAAACTTTATCAGAATGATAGCAGGCGGAGCAGCAGCCCACTCTGATCATGGGCGCTGTGTTGCAGAAGTCTTTTTGTCTGCGGCACGAAAACAGACGGACGCTTATAAGATTAAAGATGTTGATAAACTTCTTGAAGTCGCCAAGTATCTTGACGTTGCCACCACTGTTGAAGTGGACGGAGAAACGCTTGACAGGGATATTGATGAAATCGCAGTTGAAACAGCGGAAGTTGCGTTGAACGAATGGGGCAAAGCTGAAGGAGAGCTCCTGACCTTGAAAAAGGCACCCGAAGCCCGATATGAAATCTGGAAAAAACAGGGCGTGCTTCCGAGGAATATAGACAGGGAGATCGTAGAGATCATGCACCGCACCCATATGGGCGTTGACCAGGATTATAAAAACCTGATGAAACAGGGAACCCGGGCGGCCATTGCAGACGGATGGGGCGGTTCCATGCTGGCCACCGATATTCAGGATATTCTCTTTGGAACCCCTTACCCGGTTCAGTCTGAGGCCAATCTCGGCGTGATGAAGGAAGATCAGGTAAATATCATTATTCACGGCCATGAGCCTGTTTTGTCGGAAATGATCGTGGCTGTCGCCCAGAAACAGGAGATGATTGATTATGCCAAAGAAAAGGGCGCAAACGGTATCCAGCTTTCAGGGATCTGCTGTACAGCCAATGAAATGCTCCAGCGTCATGGCGTTCCGTTGTGCGGAACATTTTTACAGCAGGAGCTTGCCATCATAACCGGCGCATGCGATGCCATGGTGGTGGATATCCAGTGTATTATGCAGAACCTAGCAAATGTTGCTAAATGCTTCCACACAAAGCTTATAACGACCCATCCTATCGCCAAAATGGAGCAGGATAATGTGATCCATATAGAGTTTGATGAACATCATGCCATAGAAGATGCCGAGCGGATCGTTAAAATGGCCATTGACAATTTTGGAAATCGTGGTGCCGAGGTTATGATTCCGAAGCACAAAGCACCTGTCGTGGCCGGCTTTGGTGTTGAATCCACAGAGTATCATCTTGGCGGGTCGTTCCGCGGCACTTACTATACCCTCAACGACAACATAATAAACGGACGCGTCCGGGGTGTTGCAGGCGTTGTAGGGTGCAATAACGCCAGAACAAAGCACAATCGTGATCATATCACCATATGTAAAGAGCTGATCAAGAATGATGTGCTTGTTCTTACAACCGGATGTACGGCAATAGCCTGTGCCATGGAAGGGCTGCTTGTACCTGAGGCCGCTGCAGTGCACTGCGGCTCCGGTCTTGCCGAGGTTTGTGAAACAGTCGGTATCCCTCCTATTCTTCATCTGGGTTCTTGTGTGGACAACAGCCGGATTCTTCTGGCTGCAACTGAAGTTGTTAAAGCAGGCGGACTTGGAAATGATATTTCCGATCTGCCGGTTGCAGGAAGTGCTCCTGAATGGATGAGTGAAAAGGCTATCAGCATCGGTCACTATTTTGTTGCTTCCGGCGTTTATACGGTATTCGGTGTAACCCTGCCTACATCCGGAGCTCCGGTTTTCCATGATTATATCAGTAAGGAGTTTGAAAAGATTTACGGCGGTATGTGGGATGTTGAGCCGGATCCGATCAAGCATGCCCATATGATGATTGCCCATATCGATAAAAAGCGCAAAGCGCTCGGTATCGACAAGGCAAGGGAAAGGGTCATGATGGATTTTGCAGCACGCCAGGCGCTTTAGGTATAATCAGGATCATGTATTGTGAATTATCATTAAATATAAAATCCTCAACGAAGGAGGAACGAAATGTCAAGATTAATAGCATTTGCTGCCATTCAGGGCGGCTATAAAGTTGTTGCACAGGCCGAAGGGGCGTTAAATAAAGCTCTTGAAACCTATAATGCGGATACCAAAATAGCGTTTCCCAATACCGGCTATTTCCTGCCGGTAATATATTCACTTTTCGGAATCAAGGTTGAAACCCTTGAAGATATGCAGGAACCCATGGAAATTGCACGGGGTCTTCTTCCCCAGCATATTAAAGGCAAAAACTGGCTTCCTTTCCTCGGGCCTCTTCTGGACGCAGGAATGGCAGGTATCATATCTTATGAAGTTATAGAGGCGCTTAATTATCTTAACAAGCCTGATTTTTATCTCCATGCAGAAGATCCGGATATCGAGGCTGGAAAGATCTGGCTTGGAGCTGCTGATGACACAATATTCAGGAAAAGAGGGGTCGAATTTGTTGACGGCTCTGCCCCTGGCTTTGCGGCAATAGTAGGCTCAGCCCCTGATGTTGAAACAGCCAAGATGATCGTTGAAGATTACCAGAAAAGAGGCCTTTACATTTTCTGTGCGGCAAACCACAACGGAACAACCGTTATTGAACAGCTTATTGAAGCCGGTCTTCAAATAGGCTGGAATACCAGGATTGTACCTTTTGGGCCTGATATCTCATCTGCGGTTTTTGCCTTGGGATTTGCAAACAGGGTTGCAATGGCCTTCGGTGGTGTTCAACCAGGTGATTATAGAAAGATTCTCATGTACAATAAAGAAAGGGTGTTCGCATTTGTCAATGCCCTGGGCGATGTGGGAACCGAATGGGGTGTTGCCGCTGCAGGCGCAGTAAACTGGGGTTTTCCCACAATAGCAGATACAGACATTACCGAGATCCTTCCCACTGGTATCTGTACATACGAGCATGTTGTAGCCCCTGTTTCCCATGATGAAATATGTGCGAAGTCGGTTGAAGTGCGTGGACTAAAAACCCTTGTTTCCGATATCGAGATCCCCTGTTCATTCGGTCCGGCCTACGAGGGCGAGCGGGTAAGGGGCGCCGATCTTTTCTGCCAGATGGGTGGTGGCAAGAGCCAGTGCACCGAGCTTTGCAAGATGGCCGATATGAACGATATCGAGGACGGTAAGGTGGAAATAGTAGGAAAGGACATCGGTGATCTCAAGGAAGGTGACACACCGCCCCTTGGTATTTATGTCCAGGTTGCAGGCCGTGAATTCCAGACTGATTTCGAACCGATCATCGAACGTCAGATACATCATCTGATCAATTACATCCAGGGCGTTATGCATATCGGCCAGAGAGATATTTCCTGGATCAGGGTAGGCAAGGCCGCCGTGGAAAAAGGGTTTACCTTAAAGGATATCGGTGTTGTATTACATGCCAAGTTCCACCAGGATTTCGGGAATATCCTGGACAAGGTGCAGATAACCCTTTACAGCAAGAAAAAAGATGTTGATGATCTCACCAAACGTGCACGGGGTGAATACAAGAAAAGAGATGAGCGTGTTGAGAACATGACCGACGAAAGTGTTGAAACTTACTATTCCTGCACACTGTGCCAGTCATTTGCTCCCAACCATGTTTGTTCGGTCAGCCCCGAAAGAACCGGACTTTGCGGCGCATACAACTGGATGGACTGCAAGGCGTCGTATGAAATAAACCCCACAGGGCCTAACCAGCCCATAGAAAAGGGTGAATGTATCGATCCTGTTCTGGGACAGTGGAAAGGGGTTAACGACTTTGTTCAAAAAGCATCCAGGGGCGCTGTAACACATTATAATTTCTACTCCATGGTTATCGATCCCATGACAACATGCGGATGCTGCGAGTGCATTGCCGCTATGCTGCCATCCTGTAATGGTGTTATGACCGTGAGCAGGGATTATGCCGGGGAAACCCCATGCGGGATGAAGTTTACAACCCTTGCCGGTGTTATGGGCGGGGGGGCGCAATCCCCTGGATTTGTCGGCCATTCAAAATACAATATTACCCAGGGTAAGTTCATCACGGGTGATGGCGGACTATCCCGCATGGTCTGGATGCCTAAAATACTGAAGGAAGAGATCAAGGAACGGATAGATAAGCGAGGTAAAGAGATAGGGGTTCCGGATCTTTATGACATGATTGCAGACGAGACAGTGGGAATTACAGAGGAAGAAATTCTTCCGTGGCTCGAAAAAAAGGGACATCCCGCCCTTAAAATGGATCCGCTGATTGGATAGTAAATTGATAAAGTTACGGGTTGAGTGTTATGAAACACTCAACCCGTAACTTGAAACACGCAACACGAGATAAGGAGACTAAAATGGCATTAACCGGTATTCAGATTTTCAAACTCCTGCCGAAAACCAACTGTAAGGAATGTGGTGTTCCCACGTGTCTTGCTTTTGCCATGAACCTGGCATCAGGTAAGGCTGAGCTCGACGCATGCCCCTATGTATCAGATGAGGCAAAGGAACAACTTGCAGAGGCTTCCGCGCCACCGATCCGCCCAGTTGCCGTGGGCAAGGGTGTCCGCAAGTTTACGACCGGCGGAGAAACAGTACAGTACCGACATGAAAAAACATTCTACAATCAAACGGCTCTGGCTGCCATGGTAAGTTCGGACATTTCAGACAGCGATCTTGAAGCAAAGCTGAAGGGGTGGAATGCCTTCCAGTTTGAACGGGTTGGGCTGAACTTAAGACCTGAACTTGTTGCTTTAAAGGACGCTAACGGGGATAAGGACGCATTTGCGAAAAAGGCAAAAACAATTGCTGAAACATCGGAGTTTAACCTGGTACTTATGTCGGAAAACGCTGATGTAATGAAGGCAGGCATTGAGGCCGGCAAGTTCAAGCGGCCTTTAATATACGCTGCCACAGAAGCCAATGCTGATGATTTTGGCGTCCTGGCAAAAGATAACGATCTGCCCCTTGCAGTAAAAGCCGATTCGGTTGAAGGTCTTGTTCCCCTAACTGACAAATTAACGGGAATGGGGCTGAAAGACCTTGTAATCGATCCTGGATCAAGGGAGATAAAACAATCCCTGGAGGACCAGTTGGTGATCAGGCGTGCGGCACTTAAGAACGGAAACAGGTCTATTGGATTTCCAACCATTACATTTCCGTGCGAGATGGCTTCGAACCTGGAAATGGAAACAATGATTGCAGGAATGCATATTGCAAAATATGGCGGTATTTCGGTTCTTTCCGATTTTACCGGTGAGAGTATTTTTCCGCTTTTAATTGAGCGGCTGAACATCTACACCGATCCTCAAAGACCAATGACAGTGACGGAAGGGATCTATGAAATCGGCAATCCTGATGAAAACTCTCCTGTACTGTTAACCACCAATTTTGCTTTGACATACTTTATTGTATCCGGTGAAATTGAAGGAAGCAGGGTTCCGTCATGGCTTCTGATCAAAGATTCCGAGGGACTTTCCGTTATGACTGCATGGGCGGCCGGAAAATTTGCAGGGGACGATGTGGGCATGTTTGTGAAGAAAAGCGGCATAATGGATAAGGTCAAACATACGGAACTTATCATTCCAGGCTATGCTGCTGCAATTGCCGGTGATGTAGAAGAGGAATTGCCCGGCTGGAAGATTACGGTAGGCCCAAGGGAGGCAGCTCATATACCCGGATTCTTAAAAGCAATGTAAAATTGACGGTTTCGTAAAAAGTCAAAAAACCACTTTTTACGAAACGTTTTAAGTTTTAGGATTTAAGTTTTAAGTCTCTATTAAAACAGACAATATAATTAACCTAAAACTTAACACCTAAAACCTAATGAATTTGATTTTTTACGAGTTCATCAAAATTGATAATTGGCGATTGATGCTTTATACAAACAATCGCCAATTATTCCCGATGGATCCCTGCTGCAAGCGGGGGTATGCTTCAACAATCATCAATCAGAAAGGGAGGTTGTATGTTACTTATCGGTGAAAGTTTAAACGTAATATCGACAAAGATCGGCAGAGCTTATAAGGAGCGTGATCCCAAGCCGATCCAGGAGGAGGCCCTTTTTCAAAAAGAAAAAGGTATGGATTTTATCGACATCAACCTCGGTCCTGCTAAAAAAGATGGTCATGAGCTTATGCCCTGGGTTGTGCAGACAGTTCAGGAAGTTGTTGATGATATTCCGCTGGCACTCGACACATCCAATATCGATGCCATTGAGGCTGCGCTTAAAGTTTGCAAGGAAGTACCGGGCAAACCGCACATTGTCAACTCTATTATGTGCAGACCTGAGCGATATGAAAAGATGGTTCCTTTAGCTGCCGAATATAATGCCGATTTTATTGCCCTGATGTGGGGTCCCGATGGGTTGCCCCGAGATGAAAATGAGCGGGCGGCTCTTGCTGTTGAGCTTTTGTATTTTGCCAATGAAGCAGGCATTCCCAACGAAAAGATCTGGGTGGACGGAATCGTTACTCCTGTGAATATACAACAGCAACAAAGCATCAGCCTGATGGAATTTCAGGGAATGATCCAGGATATTGCCCCGGGTGCAAAGAGTACTTGCGGTTTGTCGAATATTTCCAACGGTCCTCCGGATAACCTGCGGCCCATACTTAACCAGACATTTATGGTTATGCTCCAGAAATATGGCATGCATTCAGTAATAGCCGATCCTCTTGATGATCAGCTGATAGATATTGCAAAAGGAAAACGCCAGGATATCGTTGATCTGATTTACGGCATACTGGATGGATATGAACCGGATATAGGAAGTCTTTCAAAAGAGATGCAGGATTATGCAAAGACAGTCAATGTAATCCTTGGTAAGTCTTTGTATTCCGATTCGTGGCTTGAAATTTAGTTGTATTGTAAGATTAATTTTCTAAAGCTTGCTTCGTAAAAATCGGGAATATCCTTTTAGAAGATACCCCATCAGATTTAGTTCATTAATAAAAAAGCCTCAACCTAAAAGTTGAGGCTTTTTTTTGTCATTGTAAATTATTTGCGCCGTTAGCTGAGGCTGGACACAGGACTCAAATTTCAAGAAAATCACATGAATTTTTCTATCGAGATTATTCTTCAAAAGGCATGGAATAATCATTTTGAAATCAAAAACCATTTCGAGTACGACGAAAAAAATAAACCCATGAGATCAGCATTGTAGTAATAAAAAAGGAGAGCAGCAGAAACACCTCCCATAGAACAGTTGTTATATTACCCCCCCGGACAAAAATATCTAAAAATGCATCAAGCCCCCATGCCAGAGGAGAAAGAACGCTGATTTCCTGCATTATTTTCGGCATTGCATATACTGGGACCATAATCCCCCCTAAAGCCGCGGCAATAACAATAGATATGGGGCCGAACATTGATGCCTGCTCATAGGTCCTGGCAACCGTTCCGAGTAAAATTCCATAGCCTGTTGCAGCCAGTATGGCACTTATAGCAATGATAATGACTGCAATGGGATCAGAACCCATTTCCAGCATGGGAGATCCTAATAGGGGAAGGAGGAATTTTCCGATGAGCAGAATAAGGGTAAACTGGATCAGGCAGACAAAAACATATGCAATGACCTTACCTGTAATCAGCGTTACGTATGAAACCGGCATGGTCAGAAGTCGTGATAATGTCTCGTCGTGTCTTTCTTTTATTAACCCGCCCGCCATTGGAACAACGATGAAAAATATACCGAACAGTGCCCATGCAGGCACGTTTTGCTGCACAGAGGTAGGTGTTTTGTCAAAAGCATCGCGGGAAGCCTGGTTTTCCTTTACTTTAAGCAGGGGGTTGCTGTTAAAGTCGAGTTGCATTCCGGGAATATCTTTAATAAGATTGTCAGGCACAAAAGAGCCCATCTCCTTTTGGATAGTCATATTAATATGTTCAGGTAAAAGCTCGGACAGGACCTTCATTTTTTCATCTATCTCTATGCCGACGATTACTAGCTTGAGAGAATTTAAAATAGCGGATCGAAAGCCCCCCAGCACGGTGGGATCGAAATAGACTGCGATGTCGTGCCTTTGTATCTCCTTTCCGGCTGATGTGTCGTTCATGGACAGCGATTTCATTACAACCTGCCGGGACTTTGCCTTAACCGATTTTGTAATTCCTTCCGGAATGATTATACAAAGCTGAAAATCACCATCTATAACTGCCTCTACAGCTTCTTTTTCATCAATTTTTCTTCCATCTATCTTTTTTACGATTTCAACCAGGCCGGATTCAAGCAGCCTTTTTTCAACAGTCCGCCCAAGGGACTTTCCGTCTTTATCTACAAGCAGGATCCTGGTGCTTTTTTCCCCCATTGTTTTCATGACATTTTCCTGGACCAGGGTAATTACAAGCACAAGGAGAGCGGGCATAAGAAAGAGCACAAGCATACCGGCTCTGTCTCGCAACACCAGCAAAAGTTCCTTTATAATTGTTGCACCTGTTTTATACATGAAATTTAATCCCTCAGGCGTTTTCCGGTGAGAGTAAGAAACAGATCTTTCAAACCGGCATGTCCCGGGGGTCTGTTGATTAATTGTTGCGGAGACCCTTCAGCAATAATATGTCCTTCGTCAATAATGGCAACACAGCCACAAAGCTGCTCGGCTTCGCCCATATAGTGGGTTGTGTAAATCATGGTTGTCCCGGTTTCTTTAAGCAGGGAGAGTTTTTCAAGGATCATATTCCTTGACTGTGCATCGATTCCAACAGTCGGTTCGTCAAGGAAAAGGATGCGAGGTTTGTGCAAAATACCTGCTGCCAGGTTAGCGCGACGCTTCATACCACCGGAAAATTTAAATATGAGCTGGTCAGCCTTTTTTTCCAGTCCAACCATTTCAAGGCATTCGGCAATCCGGTCTTTCAGTACTTGGCCTTTAAGCCCGCAGATTCTGCCAAAATAGCGCAGGTTTTCCCTCACTGTTAAATTAGCATAAAGGGCGATGTCTTGAGGTACGAGGCCAATTAATTTCTTAATTCGATTTGGCTGCTTTACGGCATCAATACCGCAAATTGTAATACTTCCGCTGGTTGGCTGCAAAAGAGTACTCATAATGGATATTGCCGTGGTTTTCCCGGCACCGTTCGGCCCTAAAAGACCAAAAATCTCACCATAGTTAACGGAAATATCCAAACCTGAAAGAGCCGGGTCGGATGAACCTTTGTATATTTTAACCAGGTTCTTAACAACGAGAGCTTTTTCTTTGATGCTCTCGTCGTATTTTTCTATTGTTTCAGTTAGCGGCATTTTTAATGATTCAGGCTGACCCATCCGTAGCTGCCGCCTGCACCAAGTTTTAAACAGCAGATACGTCTTGAGCCAAGATCTTCATTGTGCCGGATTACATTCAACCGGTCCGAATTATAAATGGGGGAGTCTCCGGATTTAAAGACAGTTCCGAATTTGTTGCTTAAGGCGGCAATGGCAATATCAAAACCAGTGCCCACAGGGAGACCTCCATACAGGTGTGAATAAGAAGCAACCCTGGCATCTTCAGATAAATAATTTACATACTGATCGTCGCATTCGCTATAGCCGTCTGCACCTAAAAAGAAAGCGGTATTTTCAGGCAGGTTTATTCCTTTGCGCTTAAAATTTCCCATCTTGATTTCTTCAATAAAACCGTAAGGAGAATTTGCTTCATTTTCCCCGGTTAAAACAAAGAAATTTGCACCTTCACCAATAATTGCATACTCATGGTTCATTTTACCGGCAAAGTCTGCCTTTTTATTGCCCTTATTATATAGGCAATGCCGGAAGTAACCCAGTATTTTGCTATATTCATCAACACTGCCAACCAGAACCGATTCGACACGCCCTTCCTGCAGCCACTGGTATGCACTCAAAAAGGCAGATGCAATGGACATATCATAATGGCTGACTGATAAATTGGGTCCCATTTCCTTTAGTAAAATTGAAATATAGGTGGCTGCTGCATTATGAACAGAGTTTGAAAACTGGATCGGAGAGCAAAAAGGTGCCGCTTCGGTTATAACAGAATGCTGCAAATCGAAAGTATTACAGGTGGAACCGTAGCCTGTAGCAATAATAATTCCCATTTTGCCTCGGTTTGCATGCAGCATATCAGCGTCTTCAAGGGCAAGGAAACATCCCAGAAGAGCCATACGGATGTAATGATCGATCCGCCGTAGGTCCCTTTTACTGACAAAAGATTTAAGCCTGTCTGTATTGGCAAGAAAAGCCGGTACTTCGATGTCACCATCCGTAGTCTTTATGACCATGGCGGCTGAAGAGCTTTTCCCTGTGATAATAGTCTTATTAAGATCACCTATGCCGCAACCGAATCCACCTAAAACACCAATGCCCTTAATTGAAACTTTCAAGCCGGATGCTCTCCTGTTGACAAAATTAAAACCGAATTGTTGCCACCAAAGGCAAGGGTTTCGGAAAGAGCCGTATTTCCGTTGATAGTTGCATTTTGTTGAAGCGGATATGCAGGAGGCATTTCAGGATCTGAGGTAGTAAAACCGACACTTGCCGGTACCCTGCCTTCCTCAATACAGGCTATGGTAAATGCTGCTTCAATAGCTCCCGCCGCACCAAGAGTATGCCCTGTGTAACCTTTGGTTGAAAAAAAAGGAACTCCGGGAAACATTTCATATAAAACCCGGCTTTCCACAAGATCATTGTCAAGAGTTCCTGTTCCATGGGCATTTATAAAAGCAATATCCGAAAGAGTTGCGCCGCTGGTCTCCATGGCTTCCTCAATGGCAAGCTTAAGACCTTTGCCGTCCGGTCTGGTTTTTGTATGATGAAACGCATCTGTCGCTGATCCATAACCCAGTATATACGCGCGCGGGTCTTTTTTCATTTCCTTTTCAATTTCTTGAGATACAAGTATAAAAACCGCCGCTCCTTCTCCCAGATTCAGGCCCTTTCGGTTTACGTCAAAGGGTTTGCACGGAGAATCGTCATTAATAAGGAGTGATTTAAAACCTGTATAAGTAATCTGGTACATTTCATCCGCCCCACCGGTAATTACAATATCACATATTCCGGATCTAATCCATGAAGCAGCAAGTCCCAAGGCATCGCTACCGGATGAGCATGCATTAACTACAGTCTGTAATGGTCCTGTCATTTTGAATTCCGAGGCTATAGAGCTGGTAGGATTACTGAACAAAAACCTGTTAACAGGGGTAATGAACGGGGTGTTGCCATCATTAGCGAATGATTCGTCATGCATGGAACAGCCGACATTAGTTCCTATACAGGCGCCCACACGCTTCGTTTCGAGTATTTTACGATCGAATCCTGCATCGCTGATTGCTTCAAGTGTTGCCGTTAATGCCAGTTTGCAGGTTCGAAGAATATTATTTTCTTCAAATAAGTTGGACTGAAAAAAATCCTCAAGGACTTCAAAAACCGGAAAAGTCAATTTGGTGGAAAAATTAACCGGGGGTGCAGGGTTACGCTTTCCTTTATACAAAAAGTCCATGCACTCCTTTAGCACCAGTCCTGCGGAGCAGATACAGCCGATTCCGGCTATGGCAACGGGCGCCAGAGGTTTCATATCTAAAGGCGGGCCTCAATAAATGCAGCAAGAGTGTTAATGGACTGCAAGGCGGGACGTCCTTCCTTCATATTTTTAATTCCAACGCCAAAATGATGTTCGACCTGAAATACTATTTCAACGGCATCAATGGAATCAAGGCCTAGTTTCTCGCCGAACAAAGGCTCATCATCCTCGATTTCCTCCGGCCTAATGTCTTCCAGGTGTAGCGTTTCAACAATTAGCTTTTTTAATTTTTCTTTTATTGTCATATTTAATATTGTTAACCCTAATCAGGATAAACTTAGCGCTTCGCTTGAAGAGCACTACGTTCGAGGAGCGCTTTGCTTGAGGATTAAAGTTTTAGCCTCAAGGACGTCAGTCCGCTCCTCAAAGCCCGTAGGGCTGCTCTTCAAGTCACGAAGTGACGCTCATCAAGGCCTTTGGCCGCTCAGTGGTGGCTGATTTCTCCAATTGATTTTTTTGTAATAAAAAGCACAAAATTAGTAATTAAGCAAATTCTAATGAACAACTGCCATCAGCTCCTGATATATCTCAGTTTCCCTGTTGGCGCAGTCCCGCAAAATGTTGGCCATTGCTTCGAATGAATCCGACTCCGCTGCCCGGTTTTTGCAGTTGCGTGAACCGATGACCGCAAATTCCCGCCACCTGTCACCTGTTGATGTCATTTTTCCAGACAGATCAAGCAAGCGATTTTCCTTTAAAATTCCGGCTGCTTCCTGCAGGAAAGCAGCATACATAAAGCGAAATCCGCCTCCGCCTGTGCCCAGTTCTTCCTGCATGCGGATAAGCTGGACAAGATGAAGGATTGCTTTGCGTTTTCCCAGCTTTTTGGGCCATTTTTCGATTCGGTTTGCAAGAAAACGGATACCCTTAACGCCTATGATTGGCCCCGGTGTTTTCAGCATTCTTCGACAGGCTTCTTTTATACCCTTAATGACTGCGGGAGCCAAATTTATTTTTTCAGGCACACCGGTTAGATAATACATTGTACCTTTGGGTGCAAGGGCACCTTTGGCAAAACGGGCTTTCAACAGGTCTTTTCGGTGGCATGTTACGGGTTCCTGGAAAACAGGATCGCTGATTAAATATTCATCCCCTTCTTTTCCGTAAACAACAAGGTTGTGCATGTTAAAATGAAACCTGAACGCAGAAGGGAAATAGGGCAGCCAGTATCCACCTGTCCTGCATGCCACAGGAATACCTTCTTCGAGACAGTGATCCAAAGCATCCATGGCCTTATTGGGGTTGCGAAATTTTTGCCAATAAACATCGACTCCAAGCTTTTTGGTTACACGTTTAAAGATGCCCCCCACTTCACAACGAAAGGTTGTTATTGGAAGCTTGTTTACCCTTAAAAAAGGTAAATATCCAAAAAAAATGCCTCCTCCGATTCCGAAAGCCATGGCCTCACTGATATCAATCCCATAATGAAAAAGCAGGTTTGAAGAAACGCCGCTTTCGCAGTGAGCTGAATGTCTATGCTTAAAATCAATCCTCATTTAGTTATAAATCCTTGTATATGATGAATTCGACTTTTTACGAATTCATCTATATTGTCTGTTCTATTTTTTCAGGAAACTGTTGAAGCTGTTTCACTGTAATTCCAAAAACATCTGAATAACGCTCAAGAACAGCCTGGTTAAGACGTTTGAATACAGATGGTTTAAGGTGTCTTTTTACCCGCCATCGACTAAAACCTGCGTATTGGGCAAGCAGCCTTGTATTCATCTGATTTTTTGCCATGTGAAAGGCAAGGGGGCTTAGTTTGCCTGCATGTATCCCATTCAGCGCTTTTGCTGTCTCCTGCTCAATCACTTCCCACGCTTGATTGTTTGCTATGTTTTTAGGGTTCCATCCCGCACTCGCCGTTAATACATAATGACCGTCATCATCAAGTGCATAACAGACCTCATAAATATTATCAGGCATCATTCCGCGTTCCTGAGGAACTTCTTCGATTTTCATTTATTGCCCCGCATGTAGATGATAATTTTCTTCCAATATAAACTTTATAAAATATACCCTTCTTTAAAAAAAGGCAATACTTTGTTAAATTGATTATTATTTGTTGATTTTTTTTTAAAATAAGCTTTAAATACTTAGATTTGATGAATTCGAAAAAAGTAGAATTAATCAAGTTTTAGGTGGTAAGTTTTAGGTTTTAGGTTAATGTTGTTGTCCGTTTTATCAAATATTTAAAACTTAAAATGTTTCGTAAAAAGCCATTTTATTACCCCTGAACCCACAGGGGTCACAGAGAATAATTTTCTATTTTAAATTATGGATAATAATAAACAAATAAGTTATGAAGTGAAGCTGACTGTTCCTTTTCACGATCTGGACCCCATGCATATCGTCTGGCATGGTAATTATTTCAAATATTTTGATATTGCAAGATTCGGGCTGTTCAGTAGTGCGGGCATTGATCTTTATGAGTTTTATAAAAAGACTAACTATTTGTTTCCGCTTACAAAAACATCTACCAAGCATATCATTCCCCTGCAGTACAACGATACTTTTACATGTAAGGCGACAGTTATTGAAGCTCAAATAAAAATCGTTATCGATTTTGAGATAAGGCGACTTGGTAGCAGCAAGGTTTGTACGAAAGGAAGAGGAGAACAGGTTGCCGTAGAATATCCGGAAATGGAAATTATGTTTGAAATTCCAGAAAAAATTAGAAAGGCATTAGGATTTTAGCTTATGACACATGATTTTAAGAAAGCGTTTATATCAGGAGTTGAAAGGGTAGCTGCATGGTCTGATATCCTGGATGAAATTAATGTTTTTCCTGTTGCCGACGGGGATACAGGTCGCAATCTGATGATAAGCATGACCCCACTCAGGCAGCTTAATAAGTATCCTGAAAATATAATTAACAGGCTTTTACTTTCAGCCCGTGGAAATTCAGGAAATATTGCAGCCCGGTTTTTTTCCGGATTCCTGCAGGCCGGTTCATTTGCAGATCTTCCCGCGGCAGCTGAATCGGGAAGAGATAGGGCATGGCAGGCCGTTCATAAGCCTGTGGCTGGGACAATGCTTACGATTTTTGACGAACTGGCTGAATTTTTAAAAAAGGATAAAACCGACGATAAAAATGAATATGTTTTACAGGTAACAACTCATCTTGAAAAGGCAACATTGTCAACCAATAAGATTATTCCAAAGTTGAAGCAGGCAGGCGTGGTCGACTCCGGTGCACTCGGAATGTATATATTTCTTGAAAGCTTTTTTAACAGTCTTATCGGCAGACAGGAAAATTTAATGCCGATTACTAAAAAATTCAAAGGCTTTCTTCAGATTTCATCTTCATTTCAGGAAGAAACCGAAGCAGGCTATTGCGTTGATACAGTAGTCCGGTTTGATAATACCAAACGGGGGAATATCAGCAGCCTTTCGGAATGGGGCGAAAGCGTGGTTGTAATTGAACATGATGATTATATAAAGGTTCATCTGCATACGGACAACATGGTGGAAGCGAGAAAGAAAATCGAATCTATAGGCGATGTTGTTAACTGGACAGATGATGATATGGACCGCCAGATTAAAAAATTCAAGCGGCAAAGTAAGCACAAGACCATTCATATTATGACGGATGCAGCCGGTTCCGTGACCCGGGAAGATTCCAACAACCTGGGGTTTACACTTCTTGACAGCTATATAATTGCCGGTGATAAATCTATGCCGGAAACGCATTTCCCGTCATCAGAACTCTATAAGTCCATGAGAGACGGAGTAAAGGTTTCGACATCCCAGGCATCTGTATTTGAACGTCATCAGTACTATCAAAGAATTTTAGCCCAGCATAAAGAAGTA
>Ga0190284_1000681_pt1 | contig 17852 bp, 19 predicted proteins | sample 48691812_MG_FD_161668 | JGI IMG/M metagenome (GOLD analysis project Ga0190284, IMG submission 161668) | Hydrothermal vent microbial mat bacterial communities from Southern Trench, Guaymas Basin, Mexico - 4869-18-1-2_MG | ecosystem: Environmental > Aquatic > Marine > Hydrothermal vents >...
CGAACACCTTCCAGTACAGCAATTCCCGTTTTAGCATCCCCGCCGCGTGATATGGCATCGTAGTAGCGACTTTAGTCGCTGGTTACGCGGCTCAAACGACTAAAGTCGTTACTACGAACCCCATAACGGGAATTGCAGCTTCCAGTACCGGGCCGCGGCACACTCGTCTGATGAAATAGTCCACTATTAAATTGACATCTCCTGCCAACGTGAGATAATATCCCCGCTCTCAAGAGGAGAAGATCATGGAACGTGTAGACGTGGACGCCATCTTAGAGCAGGTGCGGGAGGCATTGGCTGGGGAGGACTGGAACCAGGCCGTGGCGCTGGTGGAAGCGCTCCGGCCACCGGACCAGGCCGACATCTTCGGCGAACTGCCCCCCACCGAGCAGGATCAACTCCTGCCGCGCCTCGACCTGGAGGACTCTGCCGACATCCTGGAGGAATTGGAGGAGGAAGAAGCGGCGGAGATCGCCGCACGTCTGCGGACGGAAGAACTGGCCCGCATTCTGGACGAGATGGAGCCAGACGAGGCGGCTGACCTCCTGGGCGACATTGCGCCGGAGCGAGCGGCCGAGGTCCTGGCCACGATGGAGGAACCCGAGGAAGTCCGCCCGCTGCTCGTCCACGCCGACGAGAGCGCCGGCGGCCTGATGACTTCCGCCACCATCACCCTCCACAGGGAGATGACAGCCAAGGAGGCCATTGCTCACCTGCGGGTCATCGCGCCGGAATCGGAGACGGTTTACTACCTCTTCGTCGTGGATGAGGAGGTCCGTCTGGTAGGAATAGTCTCCCTGCGCCAAATAGTCATCGCCTCGCCTGACACCTGCATCGAAGAAATTATGGGCCCCGACGTCATCCACGTGCGGGCCGACGCCGACCAGGAGGAGGCGGCCCGCCTGATGGCCCGCTATGACCTGCTGGCCCTGCCCGTCGTGGACGACGTGGGGCATCTGTTGGGTCTCATCACCCACGACGACCTGGTCGAGGTGCTGGAGGAAGAGGCAACGGAGGACATCTACCGGTTGGGCGGTGTGCTGGAGGAGCATCCCCCGGACGTGCCAATCTCCGCCGCCCTGCGGACCCGCCTGCCCTGGCTGGTGCTCAACCTGGGCACGGCGCTGGCATCCGCCACCATCCTGAGCCTCTTCGAGAGCACTATCGCCCGCGTGGCCGTCCTGGCTGCCTTCTTTCCCATCGTCGCCGGCGTCAGCGGCAGCGCTGGCACCCAGACGCTCACCATCACCGTGCGCGGTCTGGCCCTGGGCGAACTCAGCCCCCGCGACGGGCTCCGCGCTCTGAGGCGGGAGACACTCATCGGCCTGGCCAACGGTATTGCCGTCGGCGGCCTGATCGCCCTCATCGCGCTGCTGTGGAAAGGGACGCCGATGCTGGGAGTCGTCGTGGGGCTTGCCACCCTCCTGAATATGTTCGGCGCGGGCATCGCCGGGGCGCTGGTCCCAGTGACGTTGCAGGTTCTGCGAATTGACCCGGCCCTGGCCTCGCCTATCCTGGTCACTACCATCACCGACACCTGTGGTTACTTCATCTACCTGGGGCTGGCCACGCTGGTTCTGGGAATGTTGATATGAGCCATCACCCGCTTTCCGGGGGGGCATCCCGCCTGCCGCCGCCCGTCGTCGTCACTTCCCCTCCCCAACTGGCGACGTTATTGGAGGCTCTCTCCGATCAGCCTGCCGTCGCCGTGGACACCGAGTCCAACTCCCTCTACGCCTACCAGGAGCAAGTCTGCTTGATCCAGTTCTCCATCCCTGGCGCCGATTACATCGTGGATCCGTTGGCTGACCTCGATCTTTCCCCGCTCGCTCCCATCTTCGCCGACCCTGGGGTGCCAAAAATCTTCCACGCCGCCGAGTACGACGTGATGTGCCTCAAGCGGGACTTCGGCTTCCGTTTCGCCAATCTGTTCGACACGATGTGGACGGCGCGCATCCTGGGCTGGCCTCGCGTGGGGCTGGGCGACGTGTTGAAGCAGACCTTCGGTGTGCGCACCAACAAGCGCTACCAGCGTTACAACTGGGGTAAGCGCCCCCTGGAGACAGAGGCACTGGCCTACGCCTGCCTGGACACCCACTACCTGTTGCCCCTTCGTCGCCTCCAGGCCGAAGCGCTGATGCAACAAGGACGTTGGGAGGAGGCACAGGAAGTTTTTGACCAAATCGCCGCCTCCGAACCTATATCCCATACTTTCGACCCGGAAGGCTTCAGGCGCGTCAAGGGGGCTTTCGATCTGACCGGGCGCGAGCAGGCCATCTTGCGCGAGCTCTACATCTGGCGCGACCAAGAGGCCCGCCGCCGGAACCGTCCGCCCTTCAAGGTGCTCAACGACCATACACTGGTCACGTTGGTCCAGGTCAGTCCTCGTACAGCGGAGATTTTGGCCAGCGTGCCCGGCCTGAAGCCTTACCACGTGCACCGGTACGGAAAGCACATCCTGCAGGCGATTAAGCGAGGGACACGCGCCTGCCCGCCTGAACTCCCCCCACCACCCCCGCGCCATTCGGGAGCGGAGGTGGCGCGTTTCCGGGCGCTGCGCGCCTGGCGCAAGCAGGTAGCATCCGAGCGCGGGGTGGACGTAGACGTCATCGTCAGCAACGCTGTCTTGTGGGCGCTGGCCGAACAGAACCCCCGCACCCTTGAGGACCTGGGCCACATCGAGGGACTGGGGCCGTGGAAGCGAAATGCCTATGGCGAAGCAATCCTGAAGGTACTGGATACCGGATGCTAGATGCTGGATGCTCCCCAAAGTGACTTTGACAGGCCGAAGGGACGGAGTATAATGGGATTGGTAAGGTGGGAGGCTGATGTCTGCCACCGCCTGGAGGAGGTAAGCAATGGATGGGACGTTGCAGGCAGAAGTGGTCGCCCTCAAGAGAGTTGTTCGTCACATTTACCAAGACATCGATGAACTCAGCGGCAGGCTGGCACGAATTGAGCAGGTAATCCAATTGCCACCAGAGACCGAGTTTCGTGCCGTCTTCCCGAACTCGGCGGTTGACTCTGAACTCTTTGAGTTGGTGGGTGTGCAACCTTTGGCTACCATCAGAGAGGATAAAGAAGCCGTGCGCGAGATGCTGAGCAGGAACTTGGGCAAATGAAGATCCACCCTGACATTAACGTCTTCATGGATGCTCTGGAGAGAAGGCGAGGATGGGTTCATAGCCTTGAGGTTATTAGCCGCGTGCGGCGGCAAGAGATCAAAAGCTGCACCAGCGCCCTCACAATTCCGATCATATATTTTCTGCGGCTCAGGTACACTTCAGAGCAGCGCGCCCGCCAGGATACGCTCAGGATCACCAGGGCTTTCGAGATCGTCCCATTGAGTGGTAGGATCATCCACAAGGCGGCAGAGAGTGAGTTGCCAGACTTTGAAGACAACGTTCAGATCTTCAGTGCTCTGGAAGACGGCGCGGATTATCTCATCACGCGGAACAAGGTGCACTTCCGGCAAGAGCAAATCGCCGTGGCGAGCCCTGAAGAATGGCTGACCATTGTCGCAGGCTGACACGGGGATTGTGAAAAGCGGTAAATGCCTGGGACGTACTATGCAGATACAATTTCTCGGGGCTGCACAGACGGTGACCGGCTCTCAGCACCTCATCTCGGTTCCCAACACCGGCTCTTCAGGCCGGTGCAGCCACGTTCTGCTGGAGTGTGGGCTGTTCCAGGGTAAGCGACGGGAGAGTTTCGAGCGCAACCGCCATTTGCCCTTCGACGCAACGAGCGTGGACGCGCTCATCCTCTCTCACGCCCACATTGACCACTCCGGCAACATCCCCAACCTGGTGCGCAGTGGATTCCGGGGCTCCATCTACTGCACCTTCGCCACGCGAGATCTGTGCTCGGCGATGCTGCGGGACTCGGCCTACATTCAGGAGCACGATGTCGCCTACGTCAACAAGAAACGCGCCCGCAAGGGACTGCCGCCGGTCGAGCCGATCTACACCCACGCCGACGCCATCGCCAGCCTGGAGCACTTCGTCAGCGTGGGCTACGACCATCCCGTGATCGTCGCGCCGGGGGTACGGTGCACCTTCCTCGACGCGGGACACATCCTCGGCTCGGCCATCGTTCTGTTGGAGATAGAGGAAGGCCAGGAGAAGACGCGGCTGCTCTTCAGCGGGGACCTGGGGCGGAACGATATGCCGATCCTGCGCGATCCCGCCCCTGCGCCGCCGGCCGATGTGCTCATCATTGAGTCCACCTATGGCGACCGGGTACATCCACCCCACGAGAATGCCGAGCAGCGGTTGCTCGATCTGATCAGTGAGACGTGCGGCCACGGCGGCAAAGTTGTGATCCCCGCCTTCTCCGTGGGCCGCACGCAGGAGATCGTCTATAGCCTGCACCGGCTGGCGAGCAGAGGCGCGATTACCGCGCCCCCACTGCCCGACGTGCCCATCTTCGTGGACAGCCCGCTGGCGGTAAACGTGACCGGGGTCTTCCGGCTCCACCCCGAGTGCTACGACAAGGAACTGCGTGAGTTCATCGCCCAGGATCGCCACCCCGACCCCTTCGGTTTCGACCGGCTGCGCTACATCCGCAATACGGAGGACTCCAAGGCGCTCAACAACCTGGAGGGACCGGCGGTCATCATCAGCGCCTCGGGGATGTGTGAGGCGGGGCGGGTGCAACACCATCTCAAGCACACCATCGGCGACCCGCGCAACGCGGTGTTGATCGTCAGTTGGCAAGCCCCGCACACCCTCGGCCGGCGGCTGGTCGAGCGACGGAAAGTGGTGAAGATTTTCGGCCAGGAGTACCCGCTGCGAGCCCGCGTCGAGACGATCAGCGGCTACAGCGCTCACGCCGACCGGGATGGCCTGCTGGGCTGGGCCAGGCCCATCGCCCGGGACCTGCGACACGCCTTCGTCGTGCACGGTGACCCCGATCCGGCTGCGGCGTTGGCGGACGGGCTGAGGCAACTGGGCGCGCACGACGTGGCGGTGCCAGAGCGAGGGGACGTGTTTCAGGTTGACTGGAACCCTAACGAAACCCCCTGATAACCAACAGAGCCATCACCCCACCCCAAGGACTGATCTAGCCCCAATACGATTCAGTTAAGCGCCGTCGGTTGAGTAACGGAGCGTATCGAAACACGGCGCGGCCCATGCGATGCGAAACCTGTTGCAAAAGCCGCTCGCGTGGCCTCGATACGGCCGGCTTCGACAGGCTCAACCCAAGCTGCTACGCTCCAGACCTACTCGGCAGACACCACAAACTAAGGCATTCCCCCGCCGTTCCATCATCAACTTGTCGAGCTCGTCGGGATAGGAGGTTTATGACCGGATGTCAGGTGATCAGGTGAAAAAATCTTGACAGATCTGGATTTTTATGATATAATTTGCATGTAGTGAAATAATTTATCCTCCCATTCAATCAACAAGTCCATTGAGGTAAATATTTGCACCTCTGTATATATATTTCCCTCACCACCGGTCGGCTACAGAGACCGGCACTCGGCAGAAACTTGGCAGTACTCTTACGACCCACACGCAGGAGAGTGACTGTACCCGTGGGGGTAGAGAGAGACAAACCCTCCAAAGGTAAACATTGAGACCAGCCATGAGCTCTATACCATTACTTCAAGTGGCTTTGGACTACATTTCCCTCCCTGCGGCGCTTGCCATGGCGCTGCAGGTAGCCTCCGAGGTAGACATCATAGAGATCGGTACCCCTCTGTGTAAGGCAGCCGGCATGGAAGCTGTCCGGGCCATGCGAGAGGTCTGCCCCGACAAGCTGATCCTGGCTGATGTCAAATCCCCAGACGTCGGCGGGTTGGAGGCCCAAATGGCCTTCGACGCGGGCGCGGACATGATGACAGTCATCGGCGGCGCGGCCCTGCCCACGGTTCAGGCAGCATTAGACGTCGCCCGACAGATGGGAAAAGAAATGCTGATGGAACTGACGGGCGTTCGTGATATCATCGCCCGGGCGCAAGAATGGCGACAGATCGGCGTGGAGCGCATGGTCTACCACCGTGGTTGGGATGAGCAGGCGGCCAACCGGGAATGGGAAGAGAATGACCTACTCATTATTCGCCAGCTCATTGACATGGGCTTTAAGGTGACCGTCACCGGCGGTATCACGGTTGAGCGTCTTCCATTCTTCCAGGGCCTGCCGGTATCCGTCATCATCGCTGGTCGGGCAATCCATCAGGCCGAAGACCCGGAGGCTTCGGCTCGTGAAATACGTTCCACGATTGCCCGCCTGTGGGGAGCTCCTAATGCCACCATGTCTTGGAGCAGCGGTGGTGCTGTGTCCTCTTTTGCCGACACCACGGCCAAAGCCATCCGCTGGGGGGTGAGCGAGATGGGGCTACTGTTGACCGTTGACGGTCGTGACTGCCCCGGCTGTGATTCGCCTGCCAGGTTCTGCCAGACCACCCAGACGGACATCTACACTCCCAAGGGAGTGAGTGCCGCCGACGTGGTGCAGGGTATCGCGCGGATCTTTGGCCAGAGTGAGGCTTTTGGTCAGGTGGCCTCCAACGTATTCTTCCTCGATCCGGCGCGGCTTTCCGGCCTGTCGCCGAGACGGGTCATTGATCTGCTGGTCGCCACGGGCAACACCTTGCGGCAACTGGGATGCCAGGTTGACGTCAACGCCGGTGTTGGGGTGGCGAATCTTATATTAGGAAGCTCTTAGGCAATTAGGAGGATACGTCTATGGCAACGACAAACCTGCCGCAAACGGCTTTGGGCATGGTCGAAACGAGGGGATTGGTGGCCTCGATCGAGGCGGCCGATGCGATGAGCAAGGTGGCTTACGTGAGACTGCTGTGCCAAGAAGAGATCGGCGGTGGATACGTGACCATCATGGTACGGGGCGAGGTGGGCGCAGTTCAATCTTCAGTGGATGCCGGCGCGGCGGCGGCCAAACGGGCTGGTGAACTGGTGGCCGCCCACGTGATCGCCCGTCCCCACTCCTCTGTGGAGAAGCTGCTGCATCAGGGCCCGAACAAAGTCGTGCGGGCGCTGGCCGATTGATTCCCGGCCTGATCCGATAGCGACTGATTTCGCAAGGAGCGGATATGGAACTCAGGACGTACGTTCTCATTGACTCGATGCAGCCGCAGTATGCGGCTCTGACCGGGGTATTGCTCCGTGGCGACGTGCCGGTGGAGGGCATGGCCGAGATGTTCATCGAGCTAGCCCCGGCCAGCGACGTTTACGAAGTGATGGACGCAGCTCTCAAGACGACGGACATTCGGCCCGGGTGGCTGCGGGTGGAGCGAGAGTTCGGCTCGCTCGAGATTCACAGTTTTTTCCAAGAGGCAGTGATCGTGGCCGGACGAGAGGCGTTGGCCCGCTTCAACCTCTCGGAACAGGATCGCCAGAAGCCCGAGGTGGTGTCGGTGAAGATGGTCACCAACGTGGATGCCTACGAAGCCCAGTTGGTGAACCAGAGAAGACAAGGGGGGCTGCTGTTGCGAGGGCAGACGCTGTGTGTGATCGAAGTGGCTCCCGCAGCCTACGTGATGCTGGCCGCCAACGAGGCGGAGAAAGCGGCGAACACTACACTGGTTCACTACCAGCCGTCGGGGCGGTATGGCCGTCTGTACATTGCCGGCACCGAGTCCGAGGTCAAGGTAGGACGCGACGCGGCTGTTCAGGCGGTGGACAGCTTGAGTGGTCGGGTGAAATAGGTGACGGCAGGGAGAATCCGGTGAAGACTTTCTACTGCACGGAAGACATCGAAAGGCTCGCCGCTCAGGGAAAGACTGAGTTGATCATTGATGAGAACATCGTGCTCACTGACCTGGCCAGGGACGCGGCCCGGCAGTTGGGCCTTTCACTGGTGTACAGCTCCCGCTCCACATCGGTGGCGGTTGTCCCTTCCGTCCCGCCCTCGGCTCCGTCGCCCGGCTCGATAGTGGGGTTAGGGGCCAGACCGAAGGGGTGTCAGCATGGGCCTTTGGAAGGCAGCCGGTCCGAGCAGGCGACCGTCTCCGGGGGCTCGAACGCGGTTGTGGACCAACTGGTGGACCTGGTCAAGCGACTCGGTGACGATCGTTCGGGGAGCTAGAGCACAGGTTCACCTCAGCGTGAGGGGAGAGATATGATCATCGCCAAAGTGGTAGGCTCGGCCGTCGCTACTCTGAAACACGACCTGTTGAAAACAACCAAGCTGTTGCTGGTCCGCCGGGCGGATGCCGAGAGCAACGTCACCGGGGAGCCGTTTGTGGCGGTGGACCTGGTGGGAGCAGGCGAGGGGGAGCTTGTCATTATCAGCCAGGGTAGTGCGGCCCGGATGGCCACCGGGCAAAGTTCGTCGCCGGTGGATGCGGCTGTCGTCGGCATCCTGGATTCCCTTCGGTTTGAGGGAACGGTTGCTTTCAGGAAGGAATAGATATCTATGGCAAACAAGAACGCTGAGAACAAAGAGGCACTTCCAGAGTTGGAAGGGCTGGACCCGGGCATGCGGGCCCTGGGGATGATTGAGACGAAGGGGCTCGTAGCGTGCATTGAGGCAGCCGATGCGATGGTAAAGGCGGCAAGCGTGACGCTGCTGAACCGGCGCGCCATCGGCGGTGGGTACATATCGGTCATGGTGCGCGGGGACGTCGGGGCCGTGCGGACAGCTCTCGAAGCAGGCGCACGAGCCGCGCGCCGGATTGGCGAGGTGGTGTCGGTGCGGGTTCTGCCCAGCCCGCATTTGGACATCGAGGATGTACTTCCCGAGGCGGTAGAGTAGAGAGACGTACGCCCCTGCCCGTCGTTGGGCGGGGGTGGGTGTTTGACCCCCGGGGAGGTTATTCGGCTTTGTCGTATTCGGAAGTTCGAGCCGGGTGAGCAGCGCCATCAAGAGAGAGCTACCTGTGAGCACAAGGTCTAAAGTAACGACGACTGCACTTAAGACGAAAAAACGGCGTGGCCAGAGGATCACTATGCTGACGGCCTACGATTTTCCCATGGCCTCGTTCATTAATCAGGCTGGGATAGACGTGGTGCTGGTCAGCGACGCGGTGGGCACGGTGGGCAACGGGCGGCTTGAGGCGGTGTCGGTCACCGTAGACGAGATGATCTACCATACGCGCGCCGTACGCAACGGGGTCACGCGCAGCTTAGTGGTGACAACCCTGCCCTTCGGCTCCTACAGTAGCGTGGATGACGCAGTGCTTAACGCCACCCGACTGATGAAGGAAGGCGGGGCAGATGGGGTACACCTGGAGGGCACGTGCCGGGAGGGGGTGCTGGTGCGGGCCATCGTAGCCGCTGGCATCCCGGTGATGGGACACGTCGGGGTGACCAAGCAGAAGATTATCCGCTCGGGACGCATCAAGCTGCCGGCGCAAGATGCTGACTCAGCGCGGGAGATCACTGCGGATGCGGTTGAGATGGCCAATAGCGGGGCGTTCGCGCTCATCTTGGAATGCCTCCCGGTTCGCCTGGCCGAGATCATCACCCGGAGTTTGGACATCCCAACCATTGGCATTGGCGCCGGCATCCATTGCGACGGTCAGGCTCTCGTCACTCAGGATATGCTGGGGCTGTACAAGGAACTGTCACCCCGTTTCCTCAAGGTTTATACCGACCTTTCCCAGACAATCGTCGCAGCGCTGACCGATTTCCGCCAGGAGGTTGAGAGCGGCGCGTTCCCGGCTCCGGAACATACCTATACAATTGACGACGAGGAGCTTGAAAAGTTGCTGGCCCAGTTACGTGCCTGACGTAGCATGCGAAGCGACACCGGGAAGTAATTGAGAAGATATCTCACGAGTGCAACAAGAGCGCGCGGAACATGCGTGTGTTTACGAAGCACATCTTGGAAAACACCGTGTCATACTGGCGAACTACATCAGGAAGTTTTCAATGAGGGAGTATCTCTAACATGAGCACACGAAGCGATGTGGCCAAAGCGACACCAGCAATCTTAGTGGCGGCAACCAGCAGAAAGTGGTCGTAGCCAAATGGTTGGCGAGCAACCCCAGGGTGCTGATCCTGGACGAGCCCACGCGGGGTATTGACGTGGGCGCCAAGGCAGAAGTGCACGCCATTATGGCACGCCTGGCCGAACAGGGCGTGGGCATTCTGATGATCTCCTCCGAGTTGCCGGAAGTGTTGGGTATGAGTGACCGCATCTTGGTGATGCACGAGGGCCGTATCACCGGCGAGTTCACCCGAGAGGAGGCGACCAAAGAGCGCGTGATGCTGGCAGCCACCGGCACGGTAGTCAGCAGCCTGGCCAACGGGCCACCAGAAGGCCCGTCGTAGGTGCGGATGCGGAAAGGGGGTGATGCCAGGGACATTTGCTAGTACGTGATAGTTGGAGTAAAATATGTAGTTGCAGTGTGTCTTTGTCAGCTACACAAACACACACAAATGTTAGGAGGAGGAAACATGTCTCGCAAATGGCAAGCAGTTTTGGTCATCCTGACAGTAATGTCAGTAGTGTCGGGGACCCTGGTCGGGTGCGGGGGGGCTGCAACTGAAGCGCCCACCGAAGCGCCCGCCGAAGCCCCCGAAGAACCGACAAAGGTACCCGAGGACTGGGCTTCCCAGCCGATGGAAGAGACGACCACCGTCGTACTCTCGGTCGAGTCTGGTGCCCAGGAGAAGACGTTGGGGTCGTTCCACGACGAGATTCTGGAGAAGCTGAACATTGATCTCCAGGTTGTGGCGCACCCCTTCTCCGAGCAGTACGAGATCCAGTATCTGGACCTCTCGTCCGGGGCGGGCCAGTTCGATGTCCTGTCCTATTGGCCTATGTACACGGCCGATTTCTATCGGTGGCTGGCTCCTCTGGGGGAGATCCGTCCTGGTGGCGATGAGATGGTCGCGAAGGACCTGGTCTACGATGGAGTCCTGGACGGCTACGCCTGGTGCTACAAGTATAAGGACAAGTTTTATAGTGCCCAGTACGACGGGGACGCCAAGCTGCTGCACTACCGCTACGACCTGGCGAATGATCCCGAGCTAAAGGCGCAGTTCAAGGAAGAGTACGGCTACGAATGGGATATTGATAACCTGACCTGGGATCAGTACCTGGACGTGGGCCGGTTCTTCATGTGGGAAGACAAAGACTTCTATGGCACGGCCGAGATCGCCGGTTTCCTGGCTGGCTTCACTTTCAAGGACCGCATGTGGGGGTATGGCGGTCACCTGTTCGATTATGACACCATGGAAGCCCTCGGGGGCACGGGCGCTACAGGGGAATCCAACTTCGACATCTGCGTCCAGGCGGTTCAGAACGGCCAGGACGTCTTCAACACCGCTTCGCCGCCGGAAGCGCACTCCTTCGAGTTCGAGGACGCGCGCAACCAGATCATCGTCCACGACCGGGTCATGTTCCACGCCCTGTGGCCGGATGCCTGGAAATGGGCCAACGACCCCAACTTGGCCAGCGAGAATGCGGTATGCAACGTCGCGGTGGCCCAGATGCCCGGCTTCGAGAAGGACGGTGAGGTCGTCCATCGGCCCAACGAGAACGGCGGGCGCGTCCTGTCCGTCAACGCCGCCTCTCAGTCCAAGGAAGCCGCCTACAAGGTGCTGGTGTTCTTCCAGAACCCTGAGCGCACCACTTCATTGGTCTACAATAACGACACCTGGCTCGACCCATGGCGAGTAGAGCACGTGGAGCCGAGCGCCGCCGCGCACCTGTGCCAGGGTTGTGAGTGGAACTGCGAGCTCTACATGGAGGTCATCAAGGGCTCCACGCGTAATGGCTATCCTGCCCTTCAGATCCCAGGCGCTGGCCGCTACCACGAGGTGATGGAGCGCTGGGGCAAGAAAGCCTGGGCCAACCAGGTGACGCCTGTAGAGACCTGCGAGGGGATCAAGAAGGAGTTCGATCAGATCACCGACGAGATTGGCCGCGAGGCCCAGATCAAGGAATACCAGGCCTACGTGGACAACGTGCTGAAGCCGAAGGGGCTTTGGCCGTAGGCTGGTTTTGTCACCTCTGTTTGGGGCTCCCCGGCCATGGGGAGCCCCAAACGCTAGCGCAAAACGTCAGCGGCCTTGTGCCGCAGCGGGTTGGACACACAAAAGGAGTACGGCAGTGAGAACACGAAAACTTGGATATACCGATCTACGTCTGACGACGATGGGGCTGGGCACGTGGGCCATCGGTGGCGGTGGGTGGCAGTGGGGCTGGGGTCCCCAGGATGATGCCGAATCTATCGCCGCTCTTCAGCGTGGGCTCGATCTGGGCATCAACTGGATAGACACTGCCGCGGCCTACGGCCTGGGGCGCGCGGAAGAGGTCGTCGGCCGGGCCATCGCTGGCCGGCGGGGTGAGGTCATCGTCGCCACCAAGTGTGGCCTGGTGTGGGACGAGGGCAGCACCGAGGTCTACGGGCGGCTCACGGCCGAGAGCATCCGCGCCGAGTGCGAGGCTAGTCTGAGACGTCTCAACGTGGACGTCATTGATCTCTACCAGATCCACTGGCCGATTGATGAGGAGCACCTCGAGGAAGCATGGAGCACGATCTCCGACCTGATTCAGGAGGGCAAGGTACGTTACGCGGGTGTCTCCAACTTCAGCGTGGCACAGCTCAAGCGCATACAGCCCCTCCACCCGCTTGCTTCGCTGCAGCCGCCCTACAGCATGCTTGAGCGCGGCGTCGAAGAGGAACTGCTGCCCTACTGCGCTGCCAACGACATCGGCCTGGTCGTCTACAGCCCGATGCAGACAGGGTTGCTGACGGGCAAGTATACCAAGGAGCGTATTGCAAGTCTGCCCGACGAGGATTGGCGCAAGGATCGGAACCCCCACTTCCAGGAACCGGCGCTCAGTGCTAACCTGGCGCTGGTCGAAAAGCTGCGCCCCATCGCTGAGCGTAACGGCAGGACTTTGGCACAATTGGCCATTGCCTGGGTGCTGCGGCGTCCGGAGGTGACGGCGGCCATCGTCGGCTCACGGCGTCCCTCGCAGATCGAGGGGACGGCTCCGGCTGGGGATTGGGTGCTCTCGGCGGAGGACATTGCTGAGATAGACGCGCTCTTGACGGAGCGGGAACAGGCGCTGAGTTGAGAGCAATGCATCCCTGGGCCACCTTTGGTGCAGCGCCAGGGTGCGTTGTCTTACAATATGTGAGGGGGTGAAGCTATGTCATCTTCAGTTGCAGTTAAAGTCCCTGCAGCCACTCCGTTCACCCGCTTCAAGGAGTGGGTCGGAGGAAAGGGGCTTCCCTGGGCACTGGTACTGCCATGCGCGATCGTGCTTCTGGCCGTTGGCATTGGTCCGACGGTTTACGTGGTGGTGCTGTCCTTCGCCAAGTACATGCCCCAGCAGCCCTTGCAGTTCGTGGGGCTGAGGAACTTCATTCGTGCCTTCAAGGCACCACGTTTCTGGCACGGTCTATACATCACTACCTGGTTCGTTTTCTTCAGCATAGGCGCCCAATTGCTGTTGGGCTTCGTCACCGCTTTGTCCTTGCAACGGGTCACTGCCCGCTTCAGGCGGTTCGCCACCACGATCATGTTGATTCCGATGATGATCGCCCCCACGGTGGTGGGTGTGCTCTGGAAGATGATCTTTAAGGCCAGATATGGTGCTTTGAATTACCTGATAGAGATATTCCTGGGCCTGCCAGGCCCTGACTGGCTGGCGAACAAAACAGCGGCGCTGGCAGGACTGTTGATCGCCGACATCTGGGAGTGGACACCCTTTATGACTATCCTGCTGCTGTCCGGTCTGCAAAGCCTCTCGCAGGAGGTCTACGAGGCCGCCTACGTGGACGGTTCTACCGCCTGGCAAGTCTTCAAGAATATGACCCTGCCTTTGATGAAGCCCTTCATCTTCCTGGCCGTGTTTCTCCGCATGATTGATGCCTGGAAGATGTTCGACCTGATCTTCGGCGTTACCAGAGGTGGGCCGGGCGATTTCACTGAGAGTATTGCCTTTTACACTTACAAGGTAGGTTTTACCTACTTTGAGCAGGGGTACGCGGCGGCCTTGAGCTTCGTACAGTTGTTAGTTATTATCTTCCTGGGCAGGATGCTGCTGAACCAGCTTTCGCGGGTGGAAGAGACAAGCAAGGGACAGACATGAGAAAGGTATGGGGACCTACAGCCGTTTGTCCGAGAAAATCTGATTAGGAGGTATGGTTTATGAGGGGCCAAAGCAAGATAACTGACATCCTGGCTTACGTCATCATCATCGCGGTTTTGCTGTGGACCGTGCTCCCACTGTACTGGTTGGTCATCACGGCCTTCAAACCGCTTGAAGAGTTCATGGCCTATCCGCCAACCTTCTGGCCCAGCCAATGGACCCTGGACAATTTCGTCGAAGGGTTGGTAAGGCAGCAAGGTGCACCGTCTATCTGGGACAGCGCCGTCATCGCCGTGGGGACCTTTGTGCTCTCCATAGCGGTGGGTGTGCCGGCGGCCTATAGCATCGCCCGTTTTAAGACGGGTGGCCCCGATCTGTCCTTCACTATCCTCTCAATGCGTTTCATGCCGCCCATCGTGCCTGCGGTGGCTTTTTTCCTGATCGCTGCCCGCCTCCGCATCTTGGACACGTACCTGCTGCTCATCCTGGTGAACAGCATGGCCAACATCCCCTTCGTGGTCTGGATCATGAAAGGCTTCTTCGAGGAGATCCCATATTCGATCGAGGAGGCAGCGCAGGTGGATGGGGCGTCGTGGTTGCGGTTGTTCTGGGACCACGTGTTGCCGTTGGCAGCGCCCGGCTTAGTGGCAGTCTCGCTCTTCTGCATCATCTTTGCCTGGAATGAGCTCCTGTTCGCCACGCTCCTGACCGGTCGGAACATTCAGCCCTTTACAAAGGTCGTGCCCGGGGTGAACATCGGGCACGTTGAACCACACTGGGGAGCTATTGCCGCATTGGGATTGTTGGTGATTATCCCCATCGTGATTCTGGCTTTCTATCTCCAGAAGTACATTGTCCGGGGTATGACGTACGGCGCCATCCGGGAGTAAGGGCCCTTCCTGGCGGTTGGGCCGCTCTGGCGGCGGTGGTTCACGATCAAGTAGAGCGTTAACTCTCTACATACGTTAATTCTTAGAGGAGGAAATGAAATGGCAAGTATCAAATGGGAGAATCTCACCAAAGACTTCGGTGAGGTGATCGCGGTCAACGAGATGAACCTGGAGTGTGAGGACGGTGAGTTCCTCAGCCTGCTGGGACCCTCTGGTTGCGGCAAGACGACGACGCTCCGCATAACGGCGGGCCTCGAGACACCGACCGAGGGCACGGTCTACTTCGACGATAAGCCTATCAATCATCTGTCGCCCCGCGAGCGCAACATTGCCATGGTGTTCGAGAACTACGCGCTCTACCCGCATAAGACGGTGTACAAGAACATCTCTTATCCCCTTGAGCTTCATGGCATGTCGAAGGACGAGATTGACGAAAGAGTCCGCCGTGTGGCCCGTCTGCTCGAGATTGAGATGTTGCTGGATCGTTACCCCAAGGAGGTCAGCGGCGGCCAGAAGCAGCGGGTTGGTACTGCCCGAGCGCTGGTCCGAGAGCCAGCCGCTTTCCTCATGGACGAACCTTTGTCGCACCTGGATGCCAAGCTGCGAGCCGTTTTGCGTGCGGACCTGAAGCGTTTGCAGAAGGATCTGGGCATCACCACCGTGTTCGTCACCCACGACCAATTGGAGGCCATGACTATGGCCGACCGGGTGGCCGTGATGAACTTTGGTTTCTTGCAGCAACACGGCGCACCGATGGAGCTGTTCAACGAACCGGCCAACCTCTTTGTGGCGAAGTTCATCGGAGATCCTTCTATGAACATCCTGCCATGCGAAGTCCAGGACGAGGGCGATCGCTCCTACCTGGTTGGGGAGGCTATACGTCTGGAACTGCCGCAGGATTTGCGCCACAAGGTGCACGAGCAGGCTACCAGTGACAAAGTGTTGTTGGGCGTGCGCCCTCAGCATATCAAGGTCTGTCTGCCTGGTCAGTTGGAGCCCAACGGGAAAAACGTCGTCTCGTGCACAGTGTACGTCTCGGAGCCGCTGGGGACCGAGCAGTTGGTGCGGGTGCGTGTGGGCCAGGAATTGGTACAAGTCCTCACAGGGGACGACGTCACGGTAGAGATGGACGAGACAGTCCTGTTGCAAATACCGGAAGACCGGATCTTCCTGTTTGACACAGAGACCGAGAAGCGGATCTCCTAGAGTCCCGGTACATCTCTATCAGGGAGAGGAAGGGCATGGAAGGTTTTTGTCTTTCTGATCAGAGACGATGTAGCCTATAGCCAATATCTTCTGTATATTTGTGCGTGGCTCGGGGTCCAAGCTGATCGTTGTGCCCGCACTGGAGGCTGTGGAGTGTTCGTATCCGTGCGAGTTCGGCAAAGGGGAACCAACGATGCTGGAACGCGTCAACTCCAATAGTAGCTATGAGAACGCACGACTGATCAGCGAGGTCTTAACCCTGTATTACGTGCAGGAACTGACGCAGGCCGAAGTGGGGCGCCGTCTCGGGTTATCAACGGCCAAAGTCAATCGCTTGCTGCAGCGGGCTCGCAAGCAGGGGATGGTGGAGGTCACCATCCACACGCCTTTTCAACACCTTTTCGATTTAGAATCTCGCTTGAAGGCTATCTTTGGCATTGCGGAGGCCATAGTCATCCCTCGGATAGTGGAAGATACGAGTGTTATGGCCCACACCCTGGGCCGAGCAGGGGGGAGTTGTCTGCTGAAGCATCTGCGGGATGGTGACGTCATCGCCATCGGTGGCGGCACGGCCGTCCATGCTGTGGTCCAGGCGCTGGAGCCGGCGCGCCCTTACGACGTTGCGGTGGTGCCTACCTCGGGAGGTGTGCAGGGTTCGGCCTACACCGACGTCAATTACCTGGTCTCCCAGATGGCCGAGCGGCTGGGCGGGAAGGCCTATCAACTTCACGCCCCCGCCTTTGTAGACACACGGGAACACCGGGAGATGTTACTATCCATGGGACCGATCCAAGAGATTCTGAACATCACCCGTCGGGCCAGCATCGCTCTGATGGGCGTGGGCACCGTGGACTACGAGACATCTCGTTACGTTCAGTTCACCGCTCTGTCGCCGGAGGACATGCAGCGGATCGCCGAAGACAACGGAGGAGTTGGAGAGATCGGAGCCTTTATCTTCGATATCGAGGGTCGCCCTTGTGCCCAGGAATATGCGGAGCGCGTGGTCGGACTGACCTTGCCAGAGCTTGGGCGTATCCCCTTTTTCATCGGAGTGGCAGCCACAGCGGCTAAAGCGCTCCCCCTATACGGTGCGTTGCGTGGTGGTTATCTGGATGCTTTGGTCACCGACGAGGCAGCCGCACAGGGTATCATTGAACTGTTCGAGAGAGACTTTCGGGGGGAGCCGTGACTGGACATGACTGGAGAAGACGGTCTCGGGCGTCGCGCCGATCACGCGACAGCGGCCACGTCGTCGTCTGTTCAGCGATAGAAGACGGTTGAGTATATGCGTTCAGGTTCCGCAATACCCGTCGGTATTTACGAGAAGGCATTGCCGGCCGACGTATCATGGGAGGAGCGCCTGGGGTTGGCGGCTCAGGCCGGGTATGATTTCGTCGAGATCTCCGTTGACGAGAGCGATGCCCGCCTGGCGCGGCTGCACTGGCCAGCATCCGAGCGGGCGGCACTGCGTCAGGCTATAGCCAATACAGGTGTCCCGATTATGACTATGTGCCTTAGCGGCCATCGAAAGTACCCGCTAGGTAGCGCTTCACCAGAGATACGAGAGCGAGGATTGGATATCTTCCGTCGGGCGATTGAGTTTGCAGCGGACATCGGGCTCCGTATCATCCAGGTGATGGGATACGATGTCTTTTACGAGCCATCCGACGCTGGAACTGAGGCCCGCTTTCTGGATGGGCTTCAGCAGGGGGTCCGCTGGGCGGGTGAGGCTGG
>Ga0190284_1000682_pt1 | contig 17848 bp, 17 predicted proteins | sample 48691812_MG_FD_161668 | JGI IMG/M metagenome (GOLD analysis project Ga0190284, IMG submission 161668) | Hydrothermal vent microbial mat bacterial communities from Southern Trench, Guaymas Basin, Mexico - 4869-18-1-2_MG | ecosystem: Environmental > Aquatic > Marine > Hydrothermal vents >...
GTGATGCGTGCCGGAAAAACGAAACCGGGTTCCCTGTGTTCGAATCTGATTCAACCGGCATGATGGTCGAGTTTAAAGGACAAATTCCTGCTGATATCCAGGAGGATGAAGGTTCGGGGGAAACGCCAGGAAAGACGCTGGGAAAAACTAGGGTGAAAACTGGGGTGAAAACTGGGGTGAAAATTTTATTGCTCCTGCGTGCCAACAAAACGATGACCCGGGAGGAAATGGCACAAAAACTTGGAATATCCGTCAAAGGAATCGACTGGCAAATTACCAAGCTAAAGCAAGAAGGGAAGCTCAAGCGTATCGGCCCCGACAAAGGCGGCCACTGGGAAGTTTTGAAAAGGATTTAAAATGAGCGACCTCAAAACAACCATTGAACAACGCCTTCAGAGTTTTCAAGGATCGGAAAAGCGGAGCAGAAGCCGCTTGAGATTTTGGTGGACAAGATCCAGGCGCAGAAGAAGGAAAACCCGGAAGCGGATGTGACGGAACTCGAAGCCGAAATCGACCAGCTCGTCTACAAACTCTACGACCTCACCGCTGAAGACGTTGGAATTATCGAGGGAAGATCCTGATGTCAGAGAGCGGAAGACAGAGAATGGAAACCAATCTTGGCTTAAAACGGCATTGAAGAAAAAAGTGGAAAATGCGAGAACGTTGCGTTCTCAACAGGAGGTTTGATATGACAACGCCCATTTTTATTAAGCGTGTGGTGCTAAACAATTATAAAAGCATTAAGGAGTGCTCCGTTTCATTGGGTTCGTTGACGTTTCTAGTGGGACAGAACGGAGCGGGGAAAAGCAATTTTCTTGATGCTCTTCGGTTGGTTTCAGACGGCTTGAATACGTCCCTGGAGCATGCGTTGCGGGAGCGCGGCGGCATTAATGAGGTTCGTCGTCGTTCCTCTGGGCATCCAACCCATTTCGGCATTCGGCTTGACTGGGTTCTTCCAGATGGAAGCGAGGGTTTTTATGTGTTTCGGGTTGGCTCGCAGAAGAAAGGTGGCTTTGAGGTGCAACGTGAGGAATGTCGCGTTTCCGGGCGTGATCTTGAAGAGCATTTTTACAAGGTAGAGTGTGGCGAGGTGAAGGCCTCGAGCTTTTCTGTTTCACCGCCCGCATCAAAGGATCGACTTTATTTGGTTTCGGCGGCAGGACTTCCCCCGTTCCGTCCGCTTTACGAAGCGTTGTCGCACATGGGTTTTTATAATTTAAACCCCGGTGAGATTCGCGAACCTCAACCCCCCGACCCCGGAGAAGTGTTGAAACGGAACGGAAGCAATCTTGCGAGTGTTCTGGGTGTGCTGGAGAGGGAGGGAAATCTGAAGCGAATCGTGGAGTTGCTTTCCAAGGTGGTTCCCGGCATTCAGAATATTGAAGTGAAGCATGTCGGAAAAAAAGAAACATTGGAGTTTCGCCAGCGGGTGGGAACCAATAAGGATCCGTGGCGGTTTATGGCTGAAAATATGTCAGATGGCACGTTGAGGTCGCTGGGTGTTTTGACCGCATTGTTTCAATCGTCAAAAAAGGATGGGCTGGGCGTTCCTCTGGTGGGTATCGAGGAGCCGGAAACCGCCGTGCATCCCGGTGCAGCTGGGATACTTAGAGATGGAGTAAGGGCGGCTTCGGAGATGACTCAGGTTCTAGTGACCAGTCACAGCCCCGATCTTTTGGATGATAAAGAAATTGCCGATAAAAATATTTTGGCGGTTATTAATCGAGATGGTGAAACACGAATTGGCCCGCTGGACGATGCGGGTAAAACTGCGATTCGTGACCGGCTGTATACTGCGGGCGAGTTGCTCCGCTTGAACCAAATGGAGCCGGATGAAGAGTTTTTAAACAATATGACCGCCCACCAGATGGAACTCTTTTCGGAGTACAAGGCATGATGGACGTGCGAGTCATTCCCATTGTTGAAGGGGACGGAGAGTGTGATGCAGTGCCGGTACTGATTCGGCGAATCGCTTTGGATATTGACCCCGGCTTTGTGCCACGCGTTTTACCTCCATTGCGAGTGCCTGCGGACAAGCTTCGGAAGCCAAGGGAGCTTGAGCGGGCCGTTAAGCTGGCTGCGTTAAAGTTGCAAGGGCAGGGCGGAATATTGATTCTTGTTGATTGTGACGATGGGTGCCCCGCTCACGAAGGGCCTGATCTTCTGGAAAAGGCACAACAGATCCGTCCAGATATACAGATAACCGTTGTGCTTGCAAAAAAAGAGTATGAAGCGTGGTTTTTGGCGGCGGCGGAATCACTTCGGAACAAAAAAGGGTTGCCTTCAGATTTATCCAGTCCAGAGCAACCGGAAGAAATTCGTGGCGCGAAAGAATGGCTTTCTCGTCAGATGCCATCAGGGGTTCGGTACTCTGAAACTAGCGATCAGGCGGCTTTAACCGCGAGGTTCGATATGGCGGTTGCCCGAAAGGCCGATTCGTTTGATAAATGCTACAGAGAAGTTCACAAAATGCTTTCTGCTTTGCGACAAGATGAATTTGACGAGGAGTCGCCTAAGTCCCCGTAATTTTTTGGCGGTCGTGATCCGTTTTCCAATGTCTGGAACGTAGCGGAATCAGGTCTGGATATTAGACATTGATAAAAAAATGGAGCATTACGGGTTCACGGACGAGGAGTTGGAAACCATCATCAAAACCGACATCAAATACCGCCTGGGTAAGGATCTGCTGGAGGAGCCTTCAAACGGCTGAGGTCGGAGGTCAGAAGCCAAGCGAGCCTACTGAATCGATGATTTTCGATTCGGCAAAAGAATTTTTGACTCAGGCTTTGCGGGATTATGGGAGGTGCAAGGGTCAGTGCAAGGGTGGTGCAAGGGTCAGTCCTATAAAATGATGATTGGGTTTAACATCGAAGGGGCGGCGGCAGTCAGCAGTCGCAGGGGTCAGTCCCGTAATAACGTAATCAAGAGGATTTAAATGAATAGTGCAGATGACATTTTAAAGCTGTTTTTAACCATCGAGCGAGACCTATGAAAATACTTTTAATCTCCGCAAATGTAGCCACGTCGCCGTATCCGATTTTTCCGATCGGCATGAGCATGGTGGCCTCCGCCCTCAAAAAAGAGGGCCATGAGGTCGAGCTGTTCGACTTTCTGCAAAACGACTGCTCCTTTGATCGCGTGAAAGAGACGGTGCTGGCGGCGGCTCCCGAACTGGTCGGCATCTCCATCCGCAACGTCGATAACGTCAATGCGGCCCATGAACAGCGCTATATCGAAAATGTGCGCCGGATTGTTCAGGGCGTGAAAGCGGAAACGGATGTGCCGGTGATGCTCGGCGGCTCCGGATTTTCGGTGATGCCGGAGGAGGTGCTGGAACGGGTCGGCGCCGATTACGGCATTGTCGGCGAAGGCGAAGCGCTGCTCTGCGACTTTATCCGGAAGCTGGAAACCGGAACGCTTCCCGCGGAACGGATTCTGCGCGCCCCGCAGCAACTGCAGAATGAAGCGATTCCCTCAGCCCACTACGATCCCGTAATGCTTGATTATTACCTCGATGCTGCGCGGGTGATTTCGATTCAAACCAAACGCGGTTGCGACAAGTGCTGCATCTACTGTTCCTATCCCATCCTCGAAGGCCGTGAACTTCGCATGCGCAACGTGACAAAGGTCGTGGACGATATCGAGCGGCTGCTGGAAAACAAAGCGGACTATATTTTCTTTGTGGATTCGGTATTCAACGACTCGCAGGGAAACTACCGCGAACTGATCGCCGAAATGCACCGGCGCGCTATCAACGTTCCGTGGACCGCCTTTTTCACGCCGGGCGGAGAACTGGATGATGAAATCGTCGCCCAGATGAAAGCGACCGGCCTGCATGCCGCGGAAATCGGCGCGGACGCTTCGACGGACACCACGCTGCGCGGCCTCTGCAAAGATTTTCTTTGGAAGGATGTCATTGAGTGCAATGAGCTCTTCCGCCGCCATGAGGTCACCACCGCGCACTACTACATGTTCGGCGGCCCCGGCGAAACGCCGGAGACCGTCAAAGAGGGAATCGAAAATATCCGCAACCTGCCGCATACCGCCAACTTTATGTTTATGGGAATTCGCATTTTACCCAACACGCCGCTAATGGACTTGGCGAGGCGCGAGGGCTTGATCGCGGACGATCAGGAGATGCTCAAACCCGTCTATTATATCTCAAAAGAAATTGATCGCGACGGACTGGAGCAGATCTTGACGGAAGGCTTTGCCGACCGCATCAACTGCGTATTCCCGCCCGATGCCATGGACGACAAACTGATCATCCTCCACAAAATGGGCTTTTCCGGATCCTGCTATGACATGCTCGTTAAGAAATCTGAATCTCCTCGCCGAAAACGAAAGCAAGATGCGGAATAGAGCCGTTTTTAAAGGGTCGGAAAGAAACCTTCCAAAGCTCGGGGAAATCAGGTAAAAACCTTCCAATCTTTGGAGTGCAGCTAAACCCATGACAGGGAATTGATGACAGACCTGCCGATTATTAAGAAAAACAGCGATTTGATTTGGAAAGTCGAAACCGACATGCCTGACGCAATCATCGGGCTGTCGCGCGTGCTCGCGGAGGTGACGGCATGAAAAACGACATTACAAACGTTTCCTTCAGTGAAATCACAGAGCTGATCCACTCCGCCCGCCAGCGGGCGTACCGGGCAGTAAACTCCGAGCTGGTTACTCTCTATTGGCAGGTGGGGGAATATATTAGTGGCAAGATTGCTTCCGCCGAATGGGGAGAGGGTGTCGTGGATCAACTCGCGCAGTATTTGGCAGAAACCCAGCCCGGACTTCGGGGATTCACCCGCCCCAACTTGTTTCGTATGCGACAGCTCTATGAAACATATGTGGATGATCAAAAAGTGTCACCGCTGGTGACACAATTGCCGTGGACGCACAATCTCATAATTTTGAGTCGATCCAAACGAGCGGAAGAACGCGAGTTTTATCTACGAATGGCAATCAAGGAACGCTGGAGCAAACGGGATATGGAAAGACAGTTTAAAGCATCACTGTTTGAACGAACAATCCTGATGCCTCCAAAAGTCTCACCAGTGGTGAGACAAATGCAACCCCTTGCCGCTTCGGTGTTTAAGGATGCCTATTCCCTCGAATTCCTCGGCCTTTCCGAGACGCACGATGAGGCCGATCTGCACGGTGCGCTCATCCGCAACCTCGGTCGCTTTCTGACCGAGCTGGGGCGCGATTTCTCCTATGTCGGCTCCGAATATCCCTTGCAGGTGGGCGGGCAGGATTTCTCGTTAGACCTGCTCTTCTTTCATCGCGGACTGAATGCATTGGTCGCCATCGAACTCAAAGCGCGGCGGTTTGAGCCCGAAGATTTGGGCAAACTTAATTTTTACCTCGAAGCGCTGGACCGCGATCATCGCAAAGCGCATGAAAACCCCGCCAGCGGCATACTGCTTTGCGCCACCAAGGATGAAGAGGTGGTCGAATATGCCCTCAGCCGCTCCCTTTCCCCCTCAATGGTCGCTGAGTATCAACTTCAAATGCCCGACAAAAAACTCCTGCAAGCCAAGCTGCACGAATTCTACGAACTGCTTGCCCCCGATGAGCCGGAGGAGACACCGTAAATTATTCCGCCTGCTAAGGTCAGAGAAAATGTCCGATTTCTTTCTCCAGTTTGTTTGGTGCGCCGTGCCGGTTTACAATAATCCCGCGACGGTGCTGGACGTGGTTCGCCGCTGCTGCGAGCAAGTACCCAACGTGGTGGTGGTTGATGACGGAAGCGACATCCCGGTTCAGGAACTGCTAAAGGATCTGCCGGTGACGGTTCTTCGTCACGAACAGAATCGCGGCAAAGGTGAGGCCATGCTGACGGCGCTCCGTTATATCGCGAAGCAAGGCGGGGCATGGATGATTACGCTGGATGCCGACGGCCAGCACGATCCGGCGGACATCGAAAATTTTCTGCCCGCCATGCAGGCCGGGCCGAACGCCATCTATATCGGCGCGCGGGATTTTTCGTCCCCGAATATTCCGGCCGGAAGCCGGTTCGGACGCCGGTTTTCCAATTTCTGGATTAAACTGGAGTGCGGCGCCTCGGTGTCGGATACGCAAAGCGGATTCCGGGCCTATCCGGTTGACCTGCTTTCGCAAATGAAGCTTCGCGGCAGGCGGTATGATTTTGAGGTGGAAGTGCTGACGAAGACGGTGTGGTACGGCCTTTCGATCAAGGAGGTTCCAATCCGTGTTTTCTATCCTTCGAAAAAGGAGCGGATCAGCCATTTTGACCAATGGAAAGACAACCTGCGGCTGACGCATCGTCATGCGATGCTCGTGAGCCGCCGCCTGCTGCCGTGGCCGCACAAGAAGCTGGTCAAACCCGCTGAAACGGATTGGAAAGTGCTGGTTCGCCACCCCCGGAAATTTCTAGCCATGCTGCTGAAGGAAAATTCCTCTCCGGCGGAGCTGGGGCTGGCGGCCGGGGTCGGGATATTGCTGGCGACACTCCCCCTGATTGCCTGCCATACCGTCGCGATACTATATGTGACCACCAAACTGAAACTCAACCGCCTGCTGGCGCTGAATGTACAGCATCTTTGCGCTCCGCCACTTGTTCCGCTGGCGTGCATCGGACTGGGGTTTTTCCTGCGGAACGGTTCGTGGATCGGCCGCGAAGATTTGCGCGCGGTAGCGAGCAATCTCCATCAGCATTTTTTAAACTGGCTGCTCGGCTCCGTCGTATTGGCACCCGTTCTCGCGATCATTTCGGGACTGGTGGTTTTCTATATTGCGGCGGCGGTTCGGCGGAAGGGAGTCCGGCGCTATGCCTGATTTCGACCGAACACCCAAGGCGAAGAGAAGAGGGAACCGCCCGGGTATCTGGTTTTTTAAAACCGTGATGCGCGTGGCGGGATTGCGCGGGGCTTATGCATTACTCTATCCCGTTTGCTTCTATTATGCCTGCTTCGACCGCGCGGCGGTTCGTTCAGCTTTGCCGTATCTTTCCCGCCGATTTCCCGGGATGAATCGTTGGCAACGCGAGTGGGCAGCGTACAAACTGTTTGTTGCACAAGGCAAAAATCTGATTGACCGCCATGCGCTGGTTGCCGGAGCGGTATCGTTCGATACCGGAATTGTTGGTTATGATCAGGTGGCGGCCTTGAGCGGGGAAGGGCAGGGTTTTATCCTGCTCACCTCTCATGTAGGCAACTGGCAAACGGTGATGCACTCGCTGGAACGGCTCGAGAAAACTGTGTATCTGCTGATGCGGCCGGAGGAAAATCCGGCTCTGCGAAAAGCCGTGCAGGTGGATTCCGAAAAGTCGCGCCTGAAAATCATCTCACCCGACCAGCATCTCGGCGGAATGGTGGAGGTAATGCAGGCACTGGAGCAGGGCGATATCGTCAGCATCATGGGGGATCGAACCTACGGTGCTGACGGTGTCGATGTTCGCTTCATGGGGGCAACAGCCCGGTTTCCGTACAGCGCCTTTCATATTGCCGCATCCGCAGGCTGCCCCGTGGTGGTGTTGCTCTCCTCCAAGACCGGAATCAATTCCTATTCGGTCAACATGGCGGAAGTCCTATGGCCAAAGCTCGTGCGCGGGCAGGATCGTAAGAAGCAGTTGTGCGATTGGGTACAGCAATATGCCGACATACTGGAAAACTATTTATTGGTACATCCTCTTCAATATTTTATTTTTTACGATATCTGGGAGAGTGGGAATATCGACCACCGAACAAAGAATGTCGAATGATGAAGGATGCGAGTGGTCGCTCAACCAATATCTACCGCGCGTACGATAAAAAACTTTGGTAAGAGCAACGAAATAGTCTACATTCATTCGATTAAAAGGAGGCCCCCTTCATGGCTGCGGATAAAGAAACTGCACTGCAGGAAATACGAGAAATCCTGAAGGTGAAACTGATCGAACAGCTTTCACTGGAAGACGTTAAACCCGAAGAGATTACCGATGAGTTGCCGCTGTTTGGTGAAGGGCTCGGCCTCGACTCACTGGATGCCGTCGAGATTATCGTGCTGCTTCAGCGCAACTTCGGCGTGGAAGTGAAGGATGCCCAGGAATCCCGCGAAATTTTCCAGTCGGTCAACACCTTGGCCGAATACATCTATCAGCAAAAAACCGGCGCTTAACGTATGAGTTTGCCCTCCACAGTGCTCATCACGGGCATGGGGGCTGTGTCCGCCGCCGGCATCGGCATCCCCGCAACGCTGAAGGCCTTTCAGCGACCCCGCCGCGAGCCGGCGCCCGTTACGCGGTTCGAATCCCTGCTGACGTTTCCGGTTTTCGAAGTCGAAAACCTGCCGGCCCCGCCTGAACTCAAAAAAATGCGCACCTATGCGCTGGCGTTGACTGCCGTGAGCGAAGCGCTTGAACAAACGGGGCTTTCGAATCTAAAAGGCCGCCGCGTCGGCATCGCGCTGGGTACCACGGTCGCCAGTCAGCTCAACGATTTGGAATTCTACAACGCCTGGCGCAGCAATTATGCCGCACCCATGGAGGCGGTGGATCGCTTCCTTTCCGGAAATCTCGCTGCATTTATCGCCAAAGAACTTGGCGTAAATGGCTCGGCCATTACCGTCGTCAACGCCTGTTCATCCGGTGCCGATGCCATCGGCGCGGCGCTCGGCTGGCTGCAAAGCGGCCTGTGCGACATGGCTATTGCCGGCGGTGCCGACGAACTCAACCGCATACCGCTCTGCGGTTTTAATGCGCTCGGCGTCGCCAGCGCGGAGGCGTGCCGGCCGTTCGATAAAAATCGTTCCGGTCTCAACCTCGGCGAAGGGGCCGGGGTGATGGTTCTTGAAACCGAACCGTCCGCCGCGGCGCGCGGCGCGGAAAGCAACCTTCTGCTGGCGGGGTACGGCTCCGCCGTCGATGCCTATCACCTGACCGCGCCCCATCCCGAAGGACGTGGTCTGCGCCGCGCGATTGCACAGGCGTTGACGACGGCAAATGTCCGCGATGATGAAATTGCATTTATCAATACACACGGCACCTCAACACTTGAAAACGACAAAGTCGAAGGATCCACGCTGGCCGATCTGTTTGGCAATACGCCCATGCTTTCCACAAAGGGCTACACCGGCCATACACTCGGTGCGGCGGGTGGACTCGAAGCGGTCTTTACAGCACTCGGCCTGCGCGAGGGCTGGATTCCGGCCAGCGCCGGATTTGAAACACCGGATGAAGAGACAGGTGTAATTCCCGTCCGCGAAAAAACAAAAGTGCATGGAGCCTGCGCGCTCTCCACGTCGCTGGCATTCGGCGGAAGCAACGCCGCGTTAGTGATTAAATACCGAAAATGAATATTCAGGGCATAGGGATGGTTTCCGCGCTGGGGCGGGGGATTGACTCGCTGGAGACGGTGCTGGAAACGGGGCCGATTGCACCGTCAATGATTGAGGTTCCGTTCCGGCCCGCGCTATTTCCAGTCTATGCTGTGGCGAAAGAAACGCTAAAAGACAAAACAGCGCTGAGTCGCATGCGGCGCGCCGACCGTTTTTCCAAAATGGCGGTACTGGCCGCAATCGATGCGCTGCAAAACGCGGGTATTGAACTGCACGATCCGGCGCGAACCGGCGTGGTGCTTGGCACGGCATTCGGCCCGCACCCGACCGTTTTCAGTTTTCTCGACGACATTCTCGAATTCGGCGATGACGCTGTTTCCCCGACCCTCTTTTCGCACTCGGTGCACAACGCAGCGGCCTCGTATGTTTCGGTCGCGCTCGGACTGGCGGGTCCGGCGATGACGCTGACGACGTTTACCGATCCTTTTCATCAGAGCCTGCTGCTCGCACAAACATGGCTGGATCAGGGCGTGTGCGATTCGGTGCTGGTCGGCGGTGTGGAAGAATGCGGTACCGTGATGGAATACATTGTCTCCCGGAAACTGCGGATCGCTGATGATGAAACCAACATACAGCCGTTTTTTGCCGAAGGCGGCCCCTCCGTCATTCCGGGGGAGGGAGCCGTCTTCTTTCTGCTGGGCCGTGAACCCGCCGGGCCGTATTCCGTTCAGTTCGGCCAAATCGGTTCAAAAGCCGAACCCGCGCCGGATTTGTGGATTGTTGATTTCGAGTGCCCCACACTCCCCTCATCCGCCCCGGCAGGCTGCTGGTCTCACCTTGTTGGATCAATGCCCATCTCAACCGCAGTGAGTTGTGCGGCCGGTGTCTTGATGCTGACGGGCGGAACCGTGTATGCTCAAACCGGTTTAGTGAAAATAGAAGATGTGCAAACGGAGCGGATCGGCTGCGCAGGGCGTAATAAAACAACCCTTTATCTAAGGAGGGACTGACATGAGAGCGATTAAATCGGGAATTTTCATTTTAACACTGATGGCTCTCTTTACGACCGTTTCGATGGCCAAAGTTCGGTCGGGGAACACGTATTATACCAGAGCTAACATCTGGTATGAAAATCCGTCCAAAATCCGTTCCACCAACTATCACGTCGGTACGATACTTCCGGTCGGAAGCAAAGTGGACATCCTCATAATCAACAACCCCTGGATAAGATTTAGAGATGAGCAGGGCATTACCTATACCATTTATTACAAATCCAAGTTCAGCGGTCGTAACATAAGGGAATATCTCGATTTCTATTTTTCGGAAAAAAACATTCTGGAGACCCAAAAATACAAAAACTTCTCTCAGGAGGAGAAAGAAAATATCGCGTGGGGCACAGTCGTAGAAGGGATGAGTAAAGCCGCTGTGTTGATGGCCTACGGTATTCCACCCAAACATCGCACCCCGTCAACCGACCTCAAATCATGGACATACTGGATCAACCGGGTTAAGACCACCGTTGTAAGGTTCGACGCAAACGATACAGTTGCGGTAATCACTCAATAATTATGAAGGCTGAAACGATTCAAACAGAACTGACGCAGCGGATCGCGGATATTCTTTCCGTGGAGCCCGATGCTGTCGATGCGGAAGCGCCGCTTCATACGCTGGGGGTCGACTCCATGCGGATGGTCGAAATGCTGGTTTTTATTGAAAAGCAGTATGGCGTTGACCTGATGGCCGCCGGCCTCAAGCGCGAAGACGTTGCTTCGGTTGCCGCGCTGGCCCGCTCGGTGGAGAGTCGGAAAACCTCGTGAACCGCTTTCGTTATCTCAATGGAATTGATTGGGTTCTTACCGGCCTGCATCATTCGATCCGTCAGACGTCCGGTCTCGGCAATTGGTCACAGCTTGCCCTCGAACTCGACGGTAAACTCGATATTGAACATTTTCGCGCCGCCGTGCAGCGTTATGCCTCCGCCTTCCCGGTCTTGCAAGGACGCGCCGTGCGCGGCTGGCAATTGGCACCGGTCTGGAAAATGCCTGTCAAAAAAAAACAGGCTCTCGTATCAGTTGAAAAACAGATTCTGCCGGATGATGCCTCTTTTGAGGCCATTACCGAAAAGCTCGGTCAGTGTGTAGCCGTATCACCAGGCACCCCGGGACGTTACATCGGGTTTAATGCGATCTACACGGCGCAGAAAACATTTCTGGCTTTCCGGTTCGATCACCGCCTTTTTGATGCCCGTGGCGCGGAACTTTTTATTCAAGGCCTCATTCGATATCTCGATGATGGAACAGCTGAGCCGCCTCCAACATTTCAGATCCCGCCGGAAAAATCCGACCTCCGTCCGTGGATTAAAAAATTCAAGTCGGGGCAGCAGGTTGTCCGTCTGCTTCATCGTCAGCAAGAGGCGACTCCGTTCCAACTCGAATCCCGTATCTCGAATCCCGCATTCCGCTTCACGCTGATCCCTCTCAATGAACCGGAGTCAGTCGCGCTGATCAACCGCGCCTACGATCAGGCGGGCTACCTCATGCTTACGCCGTGGCTGGCGGAACGGATGACCCATGCGCTCAACACACTCCTTGAAAAGGAGGGGCGTCCGCCCGGCGGATACGTTATTCCCTGTTCGACCGACTTGCGGGCCGATACACAAAAGGAGATGTTTTTTAATCACGCTTCCTTTATCTATCTCTGCCGCCCGGCGGGGGAGGGTGCGGATTGGCCAAAGCGTTTTTCCCGTCAGTTTTTTGAACAGGTACAGCAGGGTATGCCGTGCCATTTTGAGAACGCCTGGAAACTGGCACGCATCATCCCGGCACCGCTCTTCGGCAAGCTGCTGCGCGGCCCGCTGAAGAGCTTCGCCGGAACCTTCAGTATGGCGAGCGTCGGCGACGGACTGTCTGCTATTGAGTCGGTCGCAGGGCTTACCGTGCGAAATGCTTTTCACATGCCGATGCTTCCGCCCGCGCCGGGGCTCGGTTTTTTTGCCAACACCTTCGGTGGTCGACTCAATCTCTGCCTCACGTCATACAGCGGAGTGCTCAGCGATAAAGAACACACTGAACTTATCGGGCTACTAAAACGCGAGCTGCTGAGCCTATCTTGACGTTTGCGGCGGGGTGGGGCAGCTTCTGCGCTTTTTTTGTTTTTGGCCGGCGGCAATTTGCCGCAGGGTTGCAGTACCTTTTTGAGATTGCGACTGTTATACACCGCTGATACCGTACGCAGGTGCATAAAGGAAGCTGTTATGAAAGAAACGCCGATTCATAAGTGCAATCAGGAAAAAAGTCCTCTGGATGCTCAGGCAATTCGACACCAAACCAATAAGGGATTCAACACATGAGTAACTTGCAAAACTACCGCTTCCCTCCGGGTAAGCGGTACTGCATTGGATGTAGACAACGTTTACCCGAAGGGAAACGTTCTTTCTGCTGAGGTTTCGCAAACAGACTTACATGAGGAAATTTATGCCGAAAATTGAAATTATGCCGTCGATTCTGGCGGCGGACATGGGAAATCTGGAGCAGGCCTGCCGGGACTGCGAATCAGCGGGTGCTGATCAGATTCACGTGGACGTGATGGACGGGGTTTTTGTGCCGAATATCAGTATGGGGCCCGCCGCGGTCGCCATGGCGGACAAAGCAACCGAACTGCCGCTGGATGTGCATCTGATGCTGATTCAGCCGCAAAACCATATCGAAGCATTTGCCAAGGCGGGTTCCGACTCCATCCTGATTCATATTGAAGCCGACTGCGACGTGGAGGATACGCTCAAAAAAATTCGCGGGCTCGGCTGTCGGAGCGGCATTACCCTGAATCCGGACACTCCCGCAGAAGCCATTTTCCAGTGTCTGGAAAAGGGGTCGGCGGACGAGGTGCTCGTGATGTCGGTGCATCCCGGTTTCGGCGGTCAGAAGTATATTGAAGCCGCCGAGGGTAAGCTGGCGGAAATCCGCCGTCGCTGGCCGGAGATGCCACTTTCCATTGACGGCGGTATTGATTCCGAAACGGTAAAAGCCGCCGCCGCGCACGGCGCGAACCTGTTTGTGGCCGGTACTTCGCTTTTCAGTGCTTCCGATCTAACGTCGGCTGTTGCAGAAATGCGCGCCAATGCCGAAGCCGACTACGGAATAAAACTTTAACCGCTAATGGACGCGAATCTACGCGAATGAATATTTATCCCGCAGCAAAGGGTAGGGACCGCTCTCCGAGCGGTCCGCAGACGGTTCGGAGAACCGTCCCTACCATCATTAGCGTTCATTGGCGTTAATTCGCGGTTGAATTACATATGACTGATTTATCCAAAATTCGTAATTTCTGCATCATCGCCCACATTGACCACGGCAAATCCACGCTGGCCGACCGGATGCTCCAACTCACCGGCACCATCGAAGCTCGCAAGATGAAAGAGCAGGTGCTAGACGCGATGGATCTCGAACGCGAGCGCGGCATTACCATCAAAGCCCATCCGGTGATGATGAAGTACACCGCTAAGGACGGGCAACATTATCAGTTCAACCTGATCGACACCCCCGGCCACGTGGACTTTTCCTATGAAGTATCCCGCAGCCTCCAGGCCTGCGAGGGCGCGATTCTGGTAGTGGATGCCGCGCAGGGTGTCGAAGCACAGACGGTTTCGAACGCCTTTCTGGCCGCCGATCATCATCTGACGATCATTCCCGTCCTGAATAAAATCGAGCTGCCCAGCGCCCAGCCGGAGGCGGTGGCACAGCAGATTGAAGACCTGCTGGCCATTGACGCTACGGAGTGCCTGGAGGTGAGCGCCAAAGCAGGGCAGGGGATTGTCGAGACGCTTGAAGCGGTGGTGGAGCGGATTCCGCCGCCGAAACCGTCCGAAGAAAAGGCGGCGCGCGGTCTGGTGTTTGATTCAAAATATGACGCATTCCGCGGCGTGGTCATTTATATGCGTCTGTTCAGCGGCCACCTCAAGACCGGCGAAAAGGTGCGCATGATGAGCACCGGGCAGGAGTATGAGATTAAAGAGCTCGGCGTATTCACGCCCGACCCGGAAGCACGCAAAGAACTCACCGAAGGTTCGGTCGGCTATGTCATCGCCAACATCAAAGACTCTTCGGAAATCCAGATCGGCGACACGATCACCACGGCCCGCAATCCCGCAGACGATCCGCTGCCGGGCTTTAAAGAAATCCACCCGATGGTTTTTGCCGGCATCTATCCGGTGGAGACCAGCGACTATGAAAAACTGGGGAAGGGCCTCGATAAACTGCGTCTCAATGACGCGGCATTTTCCTATCAGGCTGAATCGTCCGTCGCGCTCGGCTTCGGCTTCCGCTGCGGATTCCTCGGTCTGCTCCACATGGAAATTGTGCAGGAGCGCCTGCGCCGCGAGTTCGACCTCGATATCATCGCCTCTTATCCGAACGTGATTTACCGGATTAACCTCAAAAGCGGCGACACGATCGAGGTGGACAACCCGGCCTATCTGCCGGATCCAACGTTTGTTGAAAACATGGAGGAGCCCTTTATCAAAGCCACCATCATCACACCGACCACCTGCCTTGGCGACATGATGCAGCTGGTGATGGAAAAGCGAGGCGAAATCACCCATACCGATTCCATTGACGCGCAACGCGTCATGCTCACCTGTGACCTGCCGCTCAACGAGGTGCTGATTGATTTCTATGACCGGCTCAAAAGCCTGAGTCGCGGTTACGCTTCCATGGACTACGAACACGCCGATTACCGCGAATCCGATCTCGTCAAAATGGACATCCTCATTCACAGCGAGCCCGTTGATGCCTTTTCCTGCATCGTCCACCGCTCCAAAGCGGTTTTACGTGGGCGCCAGATGTGTGCCTCCCTGAAGGATGTCATTCCGCGCCAGGCTTTTTCGGTGGCCGTTCAGGCGACCCTCGGCGGAAAAATCATTGCCCGCGAAACGATTCGCGCCTTCCGCAAAGACGTGACAGCCAAGTGTTACGGCGGCGACATCTCGCGCAAACGCAAGCTGCTCGAACGCCAGAAAGAGGGTAAAAAGAAAATGAAGAGCATCGGCAAAGTGAGCATCCCGCAGGAGGCTTTCATTGCAGTGCTCAAAACGAAGCAAGAGTAGGACAGGCTTCCAGCCTGTCCAGACAGCCAGGATGGCTGTCCAACGTTGGAACTGAATATGACAATTTTCAAAAAACGCCGTGTCCGCAAAGCCCGCAAGGAACTTAAGGACGTCCTGCACCATGCCAAGCACATCCGGCATATGCATGAAGATATTGCCGATCCGAAGGCGCTTGAACAGCTCCGTGCCATCGAAAAGGCCGCCCGCGAAGCACGCGGGGGAGCCGCCTTCGCCAAAGGCTCCGGCGGGCCAGGGGGGGATCGTGTGGATTTGATGGAAACCGCCGGTGCGGCGCTCATCAAAGCCTGCGAAAAGGTCGCACCGCCGCGACGGCATCCCAAAACACGCGAAAATGTTGAGGTGCTCTTTGTCGCCATCGCCGCCGCCATGGCCATCCACGCCTACTTTTTCCAACCATTCAGAATTCCGACCGGCTCCATGCAGCCGACGCTCTACGGCATCACCCTGCAGGAAAACTCCGCTTTGCCGCCTACCAATCCGCTTTTCAGGGCTGTTAACCTGATTTTTTTCGGGGAAAAGCAGGAGCCGGTTGTTAAGGCCAAAGCCTCCGGATATATTCAAACCGCATTCGATAAGGACGGACATAGAAAGCTTTACGCGCAACCCAATCCGGATGAGACCGTTACCATCTATATCGGCGGTATTCCGCATCGGGTTCCGTTTAAGTTTCTTCAGAAAAATCTATTGCGAATCGGTGAAAAAATCCGGGTCGGCGAACCGGTGGCTCGCTCCTCGGTGCGGAAAAGCGGGGACTACATCCTCGTAAATCGCATAAAATACAATTTTGTAAGACCGAAGAGGGGGGATATTGCGGTTTTTGACACTCGGGCGCTAACCCATCCAACGGTGCGCAAAGATTCCTATTACATCAAGCGCATGGTCGGCTTGCCGGGCGAAACCATTTCAGTTGATCCAAAATATCTGCTCGTAAACGGCGGAAAACCGAACGATCCGCGTTTCGATAAAATTTTCAATAATGAAAATTACAACGGCTACCAGTTTGGCAATCCGTTGGCCGTACCGACGCCGCTGCTCAGCCAGTCCGGCGATTCGATTACGCTGGAGAACGACGAGTATCTTTTCTTTGGTGACAACACCGGGCGCAGCCTCGACGGACGTTTTTTCGGCGGCGTTAAGCGCAAGTACATCAAAGGGCCCGCATTTTTTGTCTGCTGGCCACTTGACCGCGCCGGATTCGCTGAAACCAGCCATTGAGTCTTTAGTTTGCAAAGCCGAGCAATTTACCGGACATAATAGGCTCTATCCGCCGCGATCTTTAAGAAACTCCCCAATTTAAGCTGTTTTTGACTTTCGATACACAGCGTCGCATAATATATCTTATGTCTAATGTTGGGTATGGGTCACCACTACATAGTGTGTTTGGTAAGTAAATTGTCGATAAGTGGCTCCTAGTAGCGACTTATTAACAGCGGCACTTCCAGTTGTGAAAAGCTCGCCGTAGCGGCTATCAGTCGTTCAGGAAAGTTTTATAGAGGCGCTGAGCATGCGTCAGAGGATCCGTGTAATACTCCTCAGCTGAAATATCGAGTTCGACCCGCTTTTTCGGGTTGATCTGGATCGTCGGATTCCCGGCAGAAAAACGCTTAATAATCTCCGCATGGGGCTTCAGCGTTCCGTCAGGACGCACCAGCCCAAAAGTTCGTTCCTGAAGCGATTCTTCGCAGGGAGGACGGTCGTAAAGCTCGGGGATGTAGTCGGCATAGCACCAGAGCATCGCGCCGGTGGCCCCTACATCAAGCAGCCCCTGGAGCACCGCTTCAATATGAAGCGCCAAATCTTCTTCGGAGGCCATAAACTGCCGGACTGGTGTGCCGTAGCGTGACCATTCCAGATAGCCGGAAGGCTCTCCAAAAGGCATGGTGCAACCGCCGAACTCCTCCATCAGAACGGGCTTTCCGCAGAGTGCTTGAGTGAGTGCGCAGATAAACGGGACATAGGCGGTATCCAGCGGATTTCTCGCCCAGTCCGTATAAAGAGAATAGCCGTGCATAACGGCGATATCCGTCTCAGCAAAAATTTCGTGAACCCGCAGGCCGGTGTCCTCTAAAAGAGATCCGGAGTGCAGCCCCCAGGTAACCGGATGAATGTCATCAAGCTTATGAATACATCCGGTCATTCGTTTAGCCCACTCCACGCCATCGGCCGCTCTCGGCGGACGGGCAAAAAGATCGGATTCATTGCCGAGATTCCAGATGCCAACGGCCGGATGCTCCCTCAGACGTTCAACGACAGTACGGATCAGTTTTTCGCCGGCCTGTACAGCAACGGGGTCGGTGTACGGGTTGGAATAGGCGCAGTTGACCGCCCTGCCCCCAGTGACGACCTGACGGATACCCGGCGCCATCGGTTCATCGCGCCGGAGCAGCCATGCAGGTGCCCACGACGGGCCGCTCATATGGCCGGTAAAAAAAGTGATATTCAGCTTTAGATCCAGCT
>Ga0190284_1000686_pt1 | contig 17785 bp, 11 predicted proteins | sample 48691812_MG_FD_161668 | JGI IMG/M metagenome (GOLD analysis project Ga0190284, IMG submission 161668) | Hydrothermal vent microbial mat bacterial communities from Southern Trench, Guaymas Basin, Mexico - 4869-18-1-2_MG | ecosystem: Environmental > Aquatic > Marine > Hydrothermal vents >...
CGCCCAGCCCGGCATCGCCAGGGCCAAACAGAAAAAAACAGCCAACGAAAATGTAATTGTTTTAATCATGTTTAAGTATTCAGGAGTCAGGATTCAGGAGTCAGGATTCAGGAGTCAGGATTTATTCGTCGAAACTGACGAACTTGAATCGTCCGCCATTTTGTTTTGCTATGGTCGTCAGAACGTTTACCGTACTTTGCGTTTTTACGCTGAATAGGAAGGTGTTTATCAGAACCTTCTTATTCCGATTCATTTGGTTTATTGCGCGGACGACTTTTGTGTTGTCGAAGAAGTCGCCGTCGGTCAGCAGGTATATCAGTTTGCCGGGTTTTTTCGCCCCTGCCAAAACTCCAAAGGCCCGTTTCAGCGCGGGGATGGGGTTGGTGGGCGAGCCTTCAGGGACTATGCCTCTCATGAACCTCGCGGCGGCGCGTTTGTTTTTGAGAGTCGCAGCTACCAGACGGGGGGGGTGGTTTTCCTGCGGATCTTTGCCCGTGGAAAACAGGATAATATGGAAAGCCTGTTTGGATTTGAGCCTGCCGACGGAGCGGAGAATTTCCTGGCGGACCAGGTCGAATGTGTCGCTCATCGAGCCGGAGCGGTCGATGACGTATACTACGTTGTGCGCGTTGCCGCCTGAACCGTAGAATGAGCTTCTGGTGCCGGTGTTGGCTCGCAGGCCCATGTCGTCTGTCGCGGCGGCGCTTGCTCCTCCGAATACTTTCAAAGCTGTTTTCGTCTTGCCCGTGTCTACGGAGATTTTGGTTTTGCGGGTGAATTTTTTGCGTTTCTGGCGGGTTTGCGATTTGCTTTTGGTTTGCGATTGTCGGGGATTTACCATGCCGCCTGGGTTGTCGCTCATCACGGCGTCGGGGATGATTATTTCCTCCGAGTCAGGCTGTTTGACCACCATGAAGACGAGGAAGAACATTACCAGGAACAGGCCCAGGTGGAACAACATGCTGATAACCCAGGGCATGGCGTTGGCGAGGATAAGCATGGCTTTGTCGCTGCTGAGTTCATCGTGGCCATCGTGGCCCACTCCGGCTGACTGGCCTGGCTCGGTTGGCGGAGCCTGTGGCCTGGCTGGCTGTTCGGGCGCAGCTGGGGCTTGTGGTCTGGCGTCTTGGTTGACATCTTCGTTTTCGGGCATCAACAACTCTCCCTGTCCAGCCTGGTACGGCTAGCGACACTACTCCCGCCATACCGACGGTGGCCATTGCACCTGGGCCTGGAGGTCGGCTGAGTAAACTCACTGTCGTCCATACAATTAGACCAACAACTCGGGCCAAAGTCCAGGCAAACCTGCCATGAGCGACATTTTTTTCTCTTCCAAGCCATTGCCTATTTGCCTATTGCCTATTCCCTACTTGCCTGGTAAAAAGAACTGGCAAAAATGTCGTGGTTGTTTTATAAATCCCTGACGCATTAGCTATTCGCGAGGGTGGCGGAATTGGCAGACGCGCCAGGTTTAGGTCCTGGTGCCTAACGGCGTGCAGGTTCGAGTCCTGTCCCTCGCAGTTTACCGCAGGCTTGGCAGGGCCTGGGGATTTGTGTGTTTTTTACCATGAAGGACATGAAGAACCTGAAGTTTCTTTAGAAATAAAAATCACCGCAACCACGACACCCATCGCATCCTCGCAGTTTTTGTTTTTACTGACTACTGACTACTTTTTTACGTTGCCGGAGTGGCGGAATTGGCAGACGCTGGGGACTTAAAATCCCTTTTCCTTCGGGAAGTGCGGGTTCGAGTCCCGCCTCCGGCAGTGTGGCCCAGCTGATGAATAACCAACGACCTTACCCGCCGGGTGCCGTGGTTGCGGTGTTTGCAACCACGCTTGATGCGACGGAATACACTCGATGAACAACCAACGACCTTATCCGCCCCCAGCCTTGGTTCCCGGGCCTGGCCTGGAGCCTGACAGGGAATTTTTCACGCTGGGGGGGTGGGCGCCATGGATATCTCGGGTGCCATGCTTCTGCTTGCGGAAGCATGCCGATTCCCGAGCCAATTACACGACGAGCGTTTACGTGCATCGTCCCGGGCCTGGCCTTGGCCAGGGCAAGGGCGAAAAGTTGCCCGTGCTGTACGTCCATGGCATACAGTCCCATCCGGGCTGGTTTTTCGGCTCAGCTCAGGCCTTGGCCAGGGCGGGTCATGTTGTGTATCAGGTTACTCGGCGGGGCAGTGGCGACAACACCCGCCAGAGAGGCCATGCCCATAACAAGGCCCAGCTCTACCGCGACCTCATAACTTGCATCGAGCAGATTTGTCAGCGGGATGGGACAGGCAGGCTGCATCTGCTGGGGGTCAGTTGGGGGGGCAAGTTGGCCCTGGCCTGCCTGGCTCGCAACCCGGGCGTCCAGGCGAAGGTCGCTTCGCTTATGCTGGTCGCGCCGGGTATTTCGTCGTTGGTGGATTTGTCGCTCGGCAGGAAGTTAGCTCTGGTTTCGTGCCTGGCCTTGCCTGTGGTGAACAGGCTGACCGGGCTGGTGCGGTTCGAGATTCCGTTGGGTAGGCCTGAGCTTTTCACGGGCAACCCTGCTATGCAAGAATATCTGCGGAGCGACGCCTTTAGCCTGCGACGCGCGACAGCCCGGTTCCTCTACGTCAGCCGACGGATGGACTTCGACCTGAAATTCGCCCGCCGGGGTGCAGTCGCATGTCCAACGACGCTGATCCTGGCCAGCGATGACAGGATAATCGACAACGACGCCACCGAAGCCCGCGTGGCGAAATTGACAGCTGACAAATTGCGAACCGTCCGCCTGGGCGGGGCGCACACGCTGGAGTTCGAACAAAACCCCAAGCCATTTTTCGAGGAACTCACAAAAAACCTCGCCCGCGAATAAAAACAAATGGTAACCGTTCACACTTTTTCAATAAATTTTATAGCCATCCCATGAATCAGTAGGTGAGATGGACAGCTCCGTAGGAGCGATATCTTTGTAGTAACGCGATTGCGTGATGTTTAGCTCCGTAGGAGCGGCATCTTTGTGTTGGCTTTGGAACCGTTTAAGATGCCGCTCCTACGGAGCTAAAGCAAAAAATGTGAACGGTTACCACAAATGTAATCATTCACGGCTACACGAAAATTCACCACGAAGCACCCACCCTCCGCCTTGCAACCTTTGGTTGAACCAGACCAAATACCGACGGCGGGGTTGTCCAGAGCCGCCCGGCGGCGATAGCATTGCTCCTTCCGCTTCTCAACATTCGGCGAGTCGTTGGCCCCCCTTGTTCTTCGGGTTCATCAGCCAGCGCGAAACCATGTAGGGGTTGGCGTCGGGATACGGGGTCCTGACGCCAGGCTAAACGATTTTTTTACCCCTAACATGGAGACTTCTATTTGGCGAACCCCTATAAGGAAAACCTTTATTTGATGTTGCAACAGCCTGTTCAATTTGTATTCTATTGTCCATGGCTTAGGTCTTCTGATTCGGATTTGTACTGGAAAAACACATGAAAAATAACGCAAGCGATATTTCTGGGCTGGCATACAAGCCTGGCGAGCATATCGGCAAGTATGAAGTCCGCGAGGTTCTGGGCATTGGCGGGCAGTCTATTGTCTACAAATGCCACGACCCGCTGCTGGGTCGATTCGTCGCGATTAAGCAGATAGCGACCCACCTGGCCCATGATCAAAAGTATCTCGACCAGCTAAATCGGAGCATCCAAAACCTGGCCAGGCTAGGTTCGATGAACGAAGCTATCGTAACCATCCACGAAATGATCCGCGACGAGAATGGGTTGTTTTACGTCATGGAGTTTCTCGCAGGCCACACCCTCGAAACCATCATCAGCCAAACGCCAGGGCCGGTTGAACCCAAAGCGGTGCTGCTGATCCTCTTCCGCCTGACCGCAGCTCTGCACGACGTCCATGGCGAGGGAATCGTCCACCGCGACATGAAGCCCAGCAACATCATCGTCTGCGACGGACTCAGGCCAAAAATTATCGACTTCGGCGTTGCATCCGTCCCAGGCGGCGATGTCTCCATGCCACTGGCTACGACGAAATATCTCGCGCCGGAAATCTATGGCCCGGGCAAGGTCGATGGGCGAGCGGACCTGTACTCACTGGGGTTCATCGCCTATGAGATGCTCCTGGGCCGGGCTAAGTTCAACGAGATATTCGCCGACATTATCTCCGACCCCCAAGCTGAGGCTCTGCGGTGGATGAAGTGGCATGGCAATGCCTCCGTTACCGCGCCGCTGCCACGCGAGGTGAACCCCGCGATACCCGAAGCTCTCTCCACGCTCATTGCCAAGATGCTGGCCAAGGACCCAGCGGGGCGTTTCACAGATACCGAAGAGCTGGGCCGAGCTATTAAAAGTCATTTTTCCGGGCGGGTTCGCGTCTCGCTACCCCAGGCCCAGGAGCCTGGCGAAGAAGCTCTCGCCGAGCTTACAGGCCAGCGCGGCATCGGCACTATCGAAGGCGGCGAAATAGAAATCCACGCCGCATCTGAAATAGAACTGCCGGAGGAGCCAGGCCCACCGACCGCTCCGCTGCCACGCGAGCCTATGAGCCGCAAGACGAAATTCGCACTGGGCGCGATAGCTGCTGTCGTGTTGCTTCTTGCCGTCGGGGTTGGCGTGAAGTTCGTCATAGACAGCCGAGCCCGAGGCCGAACTCGGATGATATCCGCTGAAGCTATCTACGACCAGGCCCGGGCGAACTACGACAACGAAGAATTCGCCGCCGCCTTGGCTGGTTATCAGCAGCTGGTGAAAACCGTTCCCCAAAGTTTGGCAGGCCGAAAAGCCAAGCTCTTCGCAGCGCTGTGCCAGATAAATCTCGCCATCGAGAATCACCAGTGGGACGAAGCTCAGCTGCGGGAAAACGAAGCTGACGAGCTGGCCCAGACTATGCAGGACGACTCGGACAGCGACGAGCTGACCCAATGGATTCGCCAGCGACAAGAGGACATTGAAGAGCTGGGCCGATACCGTTTAAGCTCAGCGGTGTTTTTCGGAGCGGTGCAACGGTGCGACGAGTCGCTGGGCCGGGCCTTGCGGGCGGACGATTTTGACGCAGCCCTGGGCGAGCTGGAAAAAACCCTCGCTACCAGCGACGTGAATCTCTCGGAAAAACAGGAGCAACTGCTCGCCCGGCAGAAGGACAAAATTGCCCGGGCGAAGTTTTTGTTCGTTCTGGCTTCTCTCCGCAGCCGGGCTGAGAAGTTGCACAAGGTTCAGAAGTTTGACCAGGCTCGCGAGCTAATCGCCCAGGCCCAGGCCATGCTCGCTGGTGGCAGCGACGCTCTCAAACTATTCCCCGCTGAGCAAAGGCAGTCGCTGGGTGCAGCTCTTGAGGCCCAAAGTGCCAAGCTCGAAGCTGGAGCGAAATTGGCCCGGGCCATAGCTGCTGTGGACCAGGCCAGCCAAAGCAACGACCTGCCAAAGATGCGCCATGCCTTGCAATATGTGCTCAAACAGCCCGGCCTGAGCGCGACCCAACGCAAAGCGTATCAAGGCCGACTTGCCCAGGTGCTCTCAGCCATTGAGCTGCTCTCTGCCCGCAAGTTGTTGCGAGCGGGCGACACAGCCGGGGCCAGGCTGGCGTTGCAGCGGGTGCTGAAAACCTCGCCGAAAAATAGCCAAGCCCAGGCGATGCTGAAAAATATCGACACCGCCGCCCGGAAGGAAAAACTCATCCAGGCTGCGAATCTGGACTTCGTCTCGCGCCGGTTTAACAAAGCCTTGGCCAACTACGAGGCGGCAGCTAGGCTCGGAGCGGAGGAACGCATTCGCCTGCGTATCGTGGATTGTCGGTTCAATCTGCTGATGGGCCAGGCTGAGGCGCTGGGCCAGGCGGGCAAATACGACGCCGCTGCCCAGGCTTACAACCAGGCCAGGCAGATAAAACCCGCCAACGCAACCCAGATAGACGCGATGCTCCTGCTGCTGGAAAACCAGCGACAATATGACATGTACATCCGCATGGGCGACCGGGCCAGGGAAGAAAAAAAGTGGACCCAAGCTCTGCAAGCCTACGAAAACGCCAGGCAAACCCAGGCGACCGAAGAAGTCGACCAGCGGGTCAAGCTGACGAAATATACGAAAAATCTCGCACTCGGCGACGAAGCGATGCGAGAGGGCAACTACAGCCTGGCCCGGTTCTACTTCAAGCTGGCACGCAAACAAAACGACACGAAAGAAGTCCAAGCCAGGCTGAACACGATACTTGAAAATGAATAAAAACCCTATCCATTTCGGATTTCGAATTTCGAATTTCGGATTGCTTCGCCGCCGGCGCGGGGCGGTGATGGTGGTTGTGCTGGTTTCGCTGACACTGCTGGCGGGGCTTTTGTTTTTCGTGCTGAACCTGGGAGACCAGGTAAATCGTCGCATCGACATGCAGTCCGCCGCGGACACCGCTGCTACTGGCGGAGCTGGTTGGATGGCTCGGAGCATGAACCTCGTAGCTATGAACAACGTAGCTATGACCCGTCAAATCGCACTGGTCGCGGTGATGGACTCGCTGCCCGTCGCAGCGGAAATGACTATCGCGGAGCAGACAGGCCCGGAGAAACTCTCCGACGCCTTGCAAAAATATTCCAGCCCCGGCAGCAGGTTTACGCCGTACGAACGAGACAACTTCTTCCGCCTGGGCCTGGCGGAGATTTTCAAACAGCTAAACACCGGCAGCGAGGAAGACCCGACCAGCCTGGACTTGCTGTATCAACTCGACGACGCGTTTGACCAGGGGGACGAGCGCGACCTGGAAGATGCCTACGACGTGGCGGGAGATACGCAATGGCTCCTGCCGGACGAGCACGAGGACGCGGGCGGGCGCGGGAAAATTTGGCGGGCCATCGTGGCGATGGACGAGCTGTCCCAGGCTGCGGTGAACTCCGCGGGCAAGCTCGCCCAGGCCCAGGCCAGCGAACTTGCCCGGGCAAACGGCGCGTCCATCGCGTTCGTCGTGCCTCTGTCGCCGAGCCTGCCCGCGGTGCGAACCAGCTTCGAAGACTTCGCCCCCGTGATGGTGGACCACATAGAATATCGACAAACCGCGGGCAAGGTGAGACGATCGGGCCTGCTCGATAATCTGCAAAACTCGACCGACACCGCCCAGGATATACGAGAGCTGGTCGGTAGAGGCTGGTACAGTCGCGTCAAAGGCGGAGCCATCCCCGACGACGCCCCAGCTGGGCTAGACAATGTCCTGATACCGAACCACAGACTAGGCCCATTCGCTCAGTTGCTCCGCTGGCGGATCAATGACGATGAAAGGACATATGACTTCGAGCGTCGCCTTGGATACAACACCTATGGCCCGTTGGAAGATGCTCTGCTAAATGTCGCGGAACAGTTTGGTCAAGCTGGCACGCACGCGGGCGGGGAGTTGGAGGTTACCAATTTCGCCAGACACCTGCGGTGTTTAGCGACGATGAAAATAGCCTATATGCTAGGCTTGGCGAGTCCGCAAAAAGCGCAGTACGCTGATAAGTGGATAGCTGACATGCAGGAGGCTCGCAATGTCCACGCCCAGGATCCCAACGAGATAATGACGACGCGATACTACCGGGTGGTCATCAAATCGACCATTCCGTGGGATAGTGTAGACCAGGCAGGCGAGCTGAATTGGATGAACCCCGAGGCCTGGCAAGACGATGAGCCTACAGCGGACTTCGTGCCGATGCGGTGGTTCTCCTGGCAGTTGCCTTCCCTGGAGGAGCACGGGCCATACAACAATCCGACAACTTTGCCTGTCGGTCGATGGATTGCCGACCAGGCTGGTTGGGGGCCTATCGATGGCGCCATGCCCTACGCCCAGGCCCGTGCGATACCTTGGCAAGACCATCCATTTACTGAGGAAGGTGATCCCAAAAAATGGATCGAGATAGATTCGTCGGGCGAGGCTTGGTATTGCAAGTGGAAAACGACCCCGCTGTACGATCCCAAATGGGAGTTGGATTTGCCTCGCCGTTACCGCGAGGTGATAGGCGACGACGATCAGCCTATGTTGGTAGAGGTGCCTTACGAAATTTATTATATCGAGTTTCGTGTCTTTGGCGGGGCTGAGTGTCGCGACGAGTTTGACTTGTCCAACCCAGCTGAGGGTGCAAGCCCAGCTGATCTGCCCGCGCCGATGTTGCTGGACAAGGAGCTGGCGGACTACGACCCCGAGCCGAGCGAAGAGCCAGGCTATGACACGGGTCAGCGTCGGGAGATGTTCAGCTACCTCGGCGTGGCCCGCGGCTCCGGCGGGGCGAAGGCCTGGCCTGACAAATTCACCAACGACAATCCCGCTGGAGCTGCGACCACCCTCGCCCAGGCTATCGTGTTCAACAACACCAGTTGGGATCTCTGGACGCAGGACTGGCAGTGCAAACTCGTCCCTGTTACCAAGTGGAGCGACTGGACAGCCAAGCTCGCCGCCCAGGCAGGCGGCGAGCTGCCAGGCCCGCAAAACCAGGAACAAATCCAACAAATAAGCGACTACCTCCAAACAATAGACCCCAAACTTATGGACGCGTTTATGGACCATTGAAACTATTTCGGATTTTTGATTTGGGATTTCGGATTAAAAACAGCGGAACACGAATGGCACGAACGAAAACTAATAGCACGATTTTTTTGGGTTGGGTGCCGTGGTTGCGGTGTTTGCAACCACGCTCTCGCCGGTCGTGTCCGCAACCTCGGCAGCGTCGTAGGTATGGGCGTCAAGGCTCAGCTATGGTGGAGTTTGTTTTGTGCGTGCCGCTTTTGGCGATGCTGATAGCGGGGATGTTCTTCTTTGGCTGGGCGCTGCGGAACCAACAAAAAACCAAGCTCGCCGCCCGCTACACTGCCTGGCGCGATGTCCACAATGCTGGCGCCCGCGCCGATGCGTCAAGTCAAGCCTACCTGCTCTACGGCGACCCCGACGAAGAAGACCAACGCGAGGATTTCCTGGAAGACTACGCCGGGGATAATGTAACAACGCCCACAGCCGAGCTGCTTGTGCGATATTTTCTCGGGCGAAAGTCGCAAAACGTTGGCTTGGATATATCGCCAAGCCTGACCGACGCGCAAGGCTTACTGGCCCAGGAGCCTGGCAGCGAAGACGCTAACGCCCTGGCGGAGCAGACCGCCGCGGGAGAGTTCCCGTCGCAGTTGGCTGGGGATGTGTCAGCGGAGTTTCAAGCTGACATGAAAATCTGGCAGCGGTTCGCGAGCAGCGGCGGGTTGCGGGCGAAACACTTTCGCGACGATGTAACCTGGCGGCGATGGCAGGTTACCACGCGAGACGCTATCCAGGATTTGTTCCTGGCCGATCTCGACCAGGCAGTCCAGACCTTGCCGGACGAGGAGCTGCGAAAGAGCATCGAAAATCTGTACCTGCGCGACTGGTAGCTATTGTTGCTTGATTGACGGGGCTAGGATTCGGCGGATGATTGTTTCCAGGCTTCGCAGGTGGTGGGTGGTCATTACGGGTTTGTCCAGCGTGCCGGTAACGCGTATCTCGACCAGCTCTTTCGACAGGGCCTGGAGCAGTTCCGTTACGATATTATCCAGCCGAGGCAGCTTGCCGGGCGGGCCTGTCAGGAAGGTAAGGTTCAGCTGGTCGGTCTTCATATTCATCCTGCCCGAGCCGAGCACGGAGATGCCCTTGGAGACGCCATGTTCAGGCTCGCCGGTGAGGTAGATTTCCCGCAGTAGCAGCGTGTCGTTTTTCAGATGGTATTGCACGAACCCGCTATTGAAGGCCGAATCGCCCGGCACGGAGAGGTAGATGACGTTTAGCAGGCCCAGGATGACGGGCATTTTGTACATGTGGCCTCGCGATATTTCCAGCTCGCCGACCGCTTGACGGGTGGGGGTCTTGCCGCCGGTAGCTTCGAGGAAAATTTGTCCTGCGAGCCTGCCGTTGATTGGCATTTTTTTCTTGTCGGGTGCCTGGCCTGGCTTCTTGCCGGCGTGAAAGAGTTTTTCTATATCGATATTTTCGACCGACGCCTGTAGCCTGTATTTCACAGGCTCGCTCAGATGGATCGTCGCGTCGCCGGCGAGCCTGCCGCCATGTGCCCGGGCGACGATATTGTTCAGCCTGAACACCTTGCTGGCTGGGCCTTTGATGAGCCGGCCTTGGATGGCGGAAATGAGATGCTTGCGAAGTTCCAGCCTGGTCAGCGCGATATCGGCATCGACGCTAAGCCCGCCAGCTGGGCTGACCGCAGCCTTGCCGTCGATGGTGCCGGTGAGTTTCCTGGGCCCAAAGCCGATGTCAAGCAAGACGTCGCGGAACCCCAGGGCACCGTCGATGCTCCAGGAAACCGTAGCGGGCCTGGCCTGGGTAGCCTTGCCCGGGGCTGGGGTGGCTGGTTTTTCTCGGCGGAAGGTGAGTTTTTCTATCTCGGCGTTGCATCGTCCCGAGGGCTTGAACCATTTGGACAGCGGCAGAATCTCCGCGGGCAAGGCTGCGAGAAACTCCTCGTCGAAGGGGATTTCCTTGGCGGAGATTTTCAGTGTAGCTTCGTCGCGGGCTTTGCTGATGCGGACTTCGCCCGAGAGTTTCGCGGACATTTTGTCATGTAGTAGCTGGGCGTCGCTTAGCACGACCCGGCCTGGGCTGGCTTCGAGCCGGCCTGTAACGCCTTGAAATGTGTAGGGAAAATCCTTGAAGCGGATGGTTACCCCCGGAGCCTTGGCGTCAACGACAAGGCGGTAGGCCATCTCGCCAGAGTCCTCCGGCGTTTTTAGTTCGACGCTCATGTCAGCTTGGCCCGCGGGGGCCAGGTTCTGCCAAACCTCGCGAAGTTTCGCAGGCAGGGCGTCGATGAATTCGCGCCCCAGCTGGACATTTTCGCCTCGGCAGGTCAGGTCGAATCTCAGCTCGGGCTGGGTGAGGATAATTTTTCCGTCCACGCTGATATCAGCTTGGCTATGCTTGCCGCGGAGATTTTTTATCTCGACGCTCCGCGGGGTAATTTGCAACTCCCCAGCGGCGTCTGAAACCTGGTATGGAAATTTTTCGTACTTGAAAGCTACGTCCCGCAAACTCGCGTCGATTTTATAATCCACCTTGCCCGTCTTGCTCGATCGATTTATCGTAGCGGAAACTCTGCCGAGCATGCCCGAGGGCGCCAGGGCGTCGAAGAGCTTCCGAGCCTGACCAGCCAGGGCCTGTCGAAGGGTTTTGTCCAGCGGCACGCGGGCAGCGGTGATAGCCAGCTGAACCCCCGGCGAGCTTTTGTCCGCCCGGTCGATGGTGCCCTTTATTTTGCAGAGCGCCCCCCCAGCCTGGCTGAGGATTTCGGGAATGGTAACCCTGCCCAGGCGGTAGTGAACCTCGCCGAACAGGTTGCCCAGCGGATACGGGAACCACTTGCAACTCATCCGAGCGTCGCCCTTCATGTAGATGTCCAGCTCGTAAATATTCTTCGCTTCCTTGCCGGGGTCGACCATGCGGAACCGCCCGTTAACTCGGCCTGCGGGACTTGTCATGTCCCATACTTTTCTATGGCGGTCTTTCGGCAAGGCTTGGTAGAGGGCCTGGTCCAACGAGACGTTTTGCCCATCGACGTTCAGATCGTATCGCTGGTAGCCTGCGACTTTTTCAAACGTGCCGGTAACGTGGAACCGACCCAGGCCTCGCTGGGCTTTTAGGTCCAGACTCTCCATGCCGCTGGGCGTGAACTTAACCAAGCCGCTGACATTGGACATCGGCAGCGGGAAAAAGTCCGCGACCATCGAGACATTGTTGAGCGTCAGCTCGCCGGCGCCGCTGGCCTGGCCTGACGCGTCGCGTTGGTAGTGCAGTGAGACATTCGCGCTGCCCCTGGGCTGGAACCGCTTGCGAAGCGAATCGACAATCTTGGCAAGGTTGCCGGTAGCCCGCTTGGGCAGGCGCAGATCGGTTATTTTCACGTCGAGCGAAAATGGACTTTCCTTGCCATAGCCCTGGTATGTTCCGTTGAGCGAAAAAGCAGCCCGGCCTGCTTCGACGAGACGCCCGGAAATTTTTTCCATCCGCACGCCGGAGCGATTGAACAACAGCCTGCCTTCAACATTCGCCAGGCTCAGCCCGCCCTCCTCTGGCGGGAGCTTCAGCGAGAAATCTTCCAGCTCGATTTCGTACATGCCCTGCTGTGGATTAGTGTTTTTCCCTTCGAGCATCCGGAACTCGCCCTTGGGGCTATAGCGGTCGATCCACTCCTGATACTTCGGCGGCAGGAGGTGAAACAACTCCTCGGTCGCAGCTCCCTCGAGCGTGCGGATTGTCCCTGTGGCTGTGTCCAGCTCTAACCTGGCCCAGAGAATATCCCGCACCTCGGCGGGTTTGGCAGTAGGCTTGGCGGGCTTGGAAGGTTTTGCGGGTTTTGCAGCTGGGCCTGGCTCACGTTTGAGCGTAACTTTGATGTCGTGGGACGAGACTGGGATGAGCGAACATTTCCATCGCCACCTGGCTGGGTCGCCGCCTAGCGTTTCGTAGCGTTGGCCATCTTTTACGATAGGCCGAAGTATGCCGTCGATGAGGTAGACGCTGGGCAGAGGCCCCGGGCCTGTGTCGGAAAGGGAGTGCGATTGGCTGATTTGGCGGAACAGCCGCTCGGCGTTGCTGACCCCGGCGAGCTTGTCGTACTCGATGTTCAGCTCCGGGCCGATGCAGTGGATTTCGGTGATTTCAAGTTGGCCTTTGAGAAAGAGCGACAGCGGATTGTGTTTCAGCACGACCCGCCTGGCTGAGAAGAAAGGCCGAGGCGAACTGCTGTCTCGCAAACGTACCTGAACCTTGTATAGACTGATACCCTCGAACAGGCTGAACTCCGCGGAGTGCACATCGACGTCCCCAGCGGTGAGTTTCTCCAGGGCTTTGATAGCCTCGCGACGAATAAAGTTGTCGTTGGTAAAGAACCAGCCGGCGTAGAGCAACGTCAGCAACAACGCCAAGACGAACAGCCCACGCCGCCGACGCTCGGGCGAGACATATTTCCACATCCGCCGACGTCGCTGAGGCAAACGAGCTGAAAGTTGTCGAAGTTTTTTTGTTTGCTCAACCAGCTGCATAAACCTACGCCTGCTTGCCTGTTTCCCTATTCATCATCTCCGCCAGTTTATCCGCGTTGAGGTTTTCTTGCCAGTCTATAACCAAGCCTCGCCGGGCTGGGCTTGCACGGAGCGTTCGCAGAATTAGTCCCAGCCCAAGTCCCGCAGCCTGGCTTGGGGTTTCGATTCCGGCCCCCAGGCTGGTCATAGTTTTCAGTACTACTTCGAGTTGCTCGACCTTGGCGGGATAGTGCACCGGGCCTGCATAAATAATCTCGCTCAGTGTAGCCAGGAAAACGCGTCGCTCACGCTTACCCGCGCCAGGCTGAATTAGTATCTTGCGAAATTTTTTGTATTGTTCATCTTTCTCGCAGGCTTCGGGCCTGGGCCAAAAGTCAGCCAGGCCTACCTGCCGAAATCTTTCGCCCTCGAAAAACGCGAGCCTGTCCAGGCGAGTTTTGCATGCCGAGGCCCGTTCGAATTGCAACTCCTCGCTGGCTTGCGACATCTCCGACCGGAGTTTCCGAGCCAGGCCCTCCCGCTGCCCAGCTGCGAACTTGCAAGCCCTGGCCAGCACCTGCCGATAATCGTCCATCGAGATAGTTCCGTCAGCTGGGCTTAGGCAGCGGTTGATTTCCGCGTATGCGCATCGTGGGCCATGGGGGGCGTTTCGCAGGCATTTCACGCTTCGACAGAGGTCGAAGGTGTCTTGCAAAGCCTCGATAAACTTGTCCGCGTCGCCCCCGCTAACGAAAGGCCCAATCGCCCAGCGACGCGAGCAGGCCTGGGCGGATAAGTTTCCGCAAAAAAACCGGTGGGGCTTCTTGGCCAGGTGCGGGTAGGGTTCGTCGAGGTCTGTATAGACAAACCAGGGCGACTTCCAGGCCAGGAGTTTTTCATATCGGTCAGGCCAAATCGCGCGGGCGATTTCCAGGAATTGTAACTCGGTTTCAAAAAAACTCTCGCAGCGCTTGTAGAGGATGGCCTGGGTTACCCGCCGAAGGTCAGGAGTTTTTGTTATTTTCGTTATCGTCGCCGGGCTGGTTAGCTCCTTGCCAGGCCAAGCCAGCCTGCTTTGCGCCCTGCTTCGCATGTCAGCCGCGGTAACCATCACGATGGGAGCATTATCCTGGCCCGAGAGCAACAGCACCCCCCGCTTGGCCGGGATTTGCGTCAACTGTTCGTCCGCGACAGGCCCAGCCAGAGCCAACCTCGCATCGAACAGATTCGTCCAGTCAGCCATGGCATATCCTATAATTACAACCACATACCGGTGATTTCGCCTTCGAAGACCATCCGCCCGTCGACGAACCCCTGGACGGCGCCCCTGCATCGCCTGGGCCTGATTTCCAGCATTTTCCCCACGAGGATAACGCGTTGGCCCGGCAAGACCGAGCCTCGGAACTTTACGCCGTCGACCCCGCCAAAGCCCAGGAAGCCAGACTGGGCTTCGGAGGTGGCCATGACATAGTAGCAGACCAGTTGGGCAGCGGTCTCGACCATCATCACGCCCGGAAAGATAGGCCTGCCGGGGATGTGTCCGCGAACCCAAAACTCGTCGTCCCTCAAGTCGTGATACCCCGCCATCAAGCCAGCCTGTTCGTCTTGGTGGACTATCGCATCGAGCCGGGCGAACTCGTAGCGATGCGGCAGGACGGCGTAAATGCCATCTTTGTCCACGAGTATGTTGTTCATGTCCAACTGGGAAATATCGAGGTATGGTTGCGGGGGCATTGTCAGGTTCCTTTACTAAAACGAATCAGTCTTGCCAAATCAGCCAACTTTCCGCAGCCAGTATAATTGAACCCTGCCGCATAAACAACCCAATCCGCAGACAAGTAATCCACAATCAGTAAAAGCGAAAAATTTACCGCGAAAGAACGCAAAGATAAAAGTAAGTAGAAAAGAAAAATGGATTCCCCAGCACTTATTTGCCATGCTCCAAAATAGTTGTTGACTTAAACAAAGAGACTCACGATATCCTATACTCCCGCAAATAATTGCTGGGGGTATTTGGGCCTTAGTCATTGATTCGTCATTCGGATTTCGAAATTCGTCATTTGCTTTTCCCCGTTGCCCACTTGCCTATTTCAATAGCTTCTGTCAGATTTACTTTTTTTTCATATAGTGCTTTGCCCAGTATTACACCACTGCAGTTTACAGCTTGGCAGTCGCGGATATCTTGGATGTCGCCCACGCCGCCGGAGGCTATTATTGGCACGTCGGTAGCTGCGATTAACTGGGCGGTGGATTCCACGTTTACGCCTGTGAGCATGCCGTCGCGGGCGATGTCAGTGTAGACTATCGCGCCCAGACCAGAGCCGGAAACCCGCCGAGCCAAGTCGGTTGCCGCTATATCGGTTTGCTTCGTCCAGCCCTCCGCTGCGAGCAAGCCATCCCGGGCGTCCAGCCCCAGTGCGATGCTTTCGTTGGCGATGGTCTCGTCCGCTAACAGCTGTTCGAACCAAGGCCAATTTTTCAAAGCAGCTGAACCTATAACAACTCGGCTGACGCCCAGACCCAGCAGCATCTCGATCCGCTGGCGGTCGCGAATACCCCCGCCATTTTGAACCCGAACGCCCGTGGCCCGGGCCAGGCTGCACACCTTGGCGATGACGTCGGTGTTGACAAGCTCGCCGCTGCGGGCGGCATCGAGATCGACGATATGAATCCAGCCTGCCCCGGCCTGGACAAACTCCCGGGCGACCGCGGGGGGGTCGTCGCCATAGGTCGTCTGACGATCATAGTCGCCCTTGGCAAGACGAACGACCAGGCCAGCTCGTAAATCAATTGCAGGTAAAATATCCATAGTTAGGCAAATAGGGAATAGGCGAAACAGCAGTCCACGGATTACACGGGTTTTTTTGATAAAAAGAAAATCCGTGTAATCCGTGAACTGTCGTTTTTGTTGTTATTGATTACTGCAGGCTGATGGCGGATTACTTTTTTCACAGGTTCACGAAGTTTTCCAGCATTTGCCTGCCGACAGCTTGGCTTTTTTCCGGGTGAAATTGCGTCGCGAAGACATTGTTCGACCAGATAGCAGCTGGGAAATCGTAGCCATAGTCCGTCGTCGCTGCGATAACGTCCTGGTTTATTGGCACGGCGTGGTAGCTGTGCACGAAGTAGACATGCGAGCCGTTTTCAATGCCGCGAAACAGCGGACAGCCAGGCTTGGTTGTTAGCTGATTCCAGCCCATGTGCGGTATTTTCAAAGGCTCGCCCACCCGCGAGGTGGGGAACTCGAACCGCACGACCTTGCCCGGCAGCAAGCCCAGGCCCGTGTGCAGGCCATCTTCGTATGACACGTCGAACAGCAGCTGAAACCCGAGGCAGATACCCAGCAGCGGCACGCCCTGGCCTACCGCTTCGACGACCGCTCGGTCCAGCCCGGTCGCTCGGAGCTTGGCGATAGCGTCAGCAAAAGCACCCACGCCCGGGAGGACAATTTTCTCCGCACTGGCCAGGGCCAGGGGCGAGGTTACGATACGCGCATCGGCTCCGGCGCGAAGCAACGCCTTCTGGACGCTGCGAAGATTCCCCATACCGTAGTCGACGATGGCTATCATAATTTCCTGCGAACTGTTCAGAGCTACGCAAAAAATCACCATGAAGCACATGAAGAGCATGAAGTTTTTTCGTCATTTAAAAAACTAAAAAATCTTCAAGTCCTTCAAGTCCTTCATGGTGCAATTTATTTTTGCGTATTTTGTAATAGTTTTTAATTTGTAGCCTTGGGGTTAGTCGCCGATTTTTACGACTACGATTTCCACTCGGCGGTTCCTGGCCTTGCCCGCTCGGGACGAGTTGCTCGACACCGGGTTCGAGTCGCCCATGCCTATCGATTCGATGCTGTCCTTTGGTACGCCACGTTTGATGAGGTATCGCACCACAGCCATGGCCCGGTTGCTGGAGAGGTCGAGATTGTCTTTCCAGAGTTTTCGACTTTTGCGGATGGGGTCGCTGTCGGTGTAGCCATACACACGGACCGGGAGTTCGGCATATCGGCCTGTCAACTCGGACGCGATTCTATCCAGGGCACGGCGACCCGAAGCTCGCAATGTAGCCCGGCCTGGCGAGAAGAGTATGTCGCTCCCGACGGTAATCTTGTCGCCAAACTTGCCTCGCTCCCAGCCTCCTGCTGGGGCGGGGGCAGCGACGGTCTTGGCGGGGGCAGCCCGCAGGGCGGATATCTCCCTGCTCTGCTCAGCCAGGAGTTTGTCCTTGCCCGCTGAGTCTTCCTTCAGCTGGCGGGTGTAGTCTTCAAGCTCCGCTATCTGATCCTGATAATCCTTGTTCTGCATCATCAGGCTTTCGTTCTTGCTCGTCAGGGCGGATATCTTCGCCTTGCTGTCTTCGCAGCCCGCCACCATGGCAGAAGCCAAAACAGCCAATACCACCACGCCTGTCTTCATAGATCGTCTCATGTTTCAATCTCCTAATTCGTGAAGTTCATCAGCTAAACCTGCGATGATTATACCCACCAATTGACGCGAAAAAAAGTCCATGCCAGAAAAAACCACGATTATTTTTAAGCAACCAGAGCCTGTTGCGCGATAATTCTCGAATCCAACCATTGGATTCGATAGCCGCGTAAGAGAGGTGGCTCAAAAATCTCGTTCTCGCACAGTTTTTGTCAAAAATTCAATTCTCTCACATTTTCAAATCATGTTTGGCCCGCTGAGACAAAATATTGTACCAATCAGCCCAAACGCTCGTTTCTCTCACGCCCAGCGGGCTTTTCCGCTACGCCACAGCTTTAAAATGTTATGCGCGGCGCATATCAGCGACCACTCGCTACGGCAG
>Ga0190284_1000689_pt1 | contig 17730 bp, 16 predicted proteins | sample 48691812_MG_FD_161668 | JGI IMG/M metagenome (GOLD analysis project Ga0190284, IMG submission 161668) | Hydrothermal vent microbial mat bacterial communities from Southern Trench, Guaymas Basin, Mexico - 4869-18-1-2_MG | ecosystem: Environmental > Aquatic > Marine > Hydrothermal vents >...
CCAGGTGGTGGTGGGTGATCCGTCCCGGGATGAGACGGTGACCATGGGCGCCCTTGCCAGCCTGGGGCAGCGTGACGAGGTGCGGGAGCGGGTCACCGCCCTGCTGCAGAGCAGCGAGCTGGTCTACGGCCGCCTGGAGGGCGTCAAGGTGAGGGGTGCCGATGGGGACAAGGGGGCCTTCCTGTCGCCCATCCTGCTGTACTGCGATGACCCGGTCAACCGTTCCGACGTCCATGACATCGAAGCATTCGGACCGGTCTGTACCCTGATTCCTTACGAAGACACCCCCCAGGCGATCGAGCTGGCGCGCATGGGCAAAGGCAGTCTGGTCAGCTCCCTGTTCACTTTCGATGGCGGATTTGCCCGGGACATGGTCATGGGCATCGGTGCTTGGCACGGGCGTCTGCTCATCGCCAACCGGGAGTGCGGGGCGGAGTCCACCGGCCATGGTTCACCGCTGCCAGCGCTGATCCATGGTGGCCCGGGGCGGGCCGGCGGTGGCCAGGAACTGGGAGGGATACGCGGTGTCCTGCACTACATGCAGTGTGTCGCCCTGCAGGGGTCACCCACCAGTATCAGCCAGGTCACGGAGCAATGGATACCCGGCGCGGCCCGCAAAGCGGGTCTGCTGCACCCGTTTCGCAAACACCTGGAGGAACTGGAGATCGGCGAGGGCATCGTCACCGAACGCCGCACCATCAGCCTGGAAGAGATCGAACAGTTCGCGGCCTTGAGCGGCGACTTTTTCTACGCCCACATGGATCAGGAAGCGGCGGCGGCCAGCCCGTTCTTCGACGGGCGCGTGGTGCATGGTTATTTCATCGTGTCGGCGGCGGCCGGTCTGTTCGTGGATCCGGCCCCGGGCCCGGTGCTGGCCAACTACGGTCTGGAGAATCTGCGCTTCCATACACCGCTCTATCCCGGCGACAGTATCCAGGTCGCCTTCACCTGCAAGCAGAAGATCCCGCGGGAGACCGAGGACTACGGCGAGGTGCGCTGGGACTGCCGGGTAACCAACCAGAATGATGAGCTGGTGGCCAGTTACGATGTGTTGACGCTGGTGGCCAAGCGTCCGGCAGCTGTTGAATAGTGACAAATAGTTTCCTGATTACCCCCAATCCTCAGCCATTGCGCAACACAGTTAAGCAGTACAATTTTTTGAAAAACAAATTAACCACAGAGATCACACGACTGCATGGACGCAGGAGTTAGAGCACCAACAGTAGGCGCTTTAGGCGACGCAAGGAGCGGTTGCCGAGAGTACACAGAGGTAAAGAATGCTTCGTTCCACCTATAAGAATCTCTGTGGTTAAAGCTGAGGCTGATGACCACTGCATGGCTGGAGCGTAGCTGGGTTTCAGAAGAGATCAGGAATAGTTTTACAGCAAGGGTGTTTTTCTATTATTATCTGATACATTATAAAGATATATACATAATTAATGTATCATAATTCCCTGGCCAGGGTCCCGTCTGGGGCCAGGCAGGCGAACAACAGACTGAGGAGGAGTATTCATGTCATCCAGAGAGACGCTCGCCGATAAGATGGAGTTTCCGCCGGAGACGCAGCAACCCAATATCTATCCGCTGAGCTGGGTGCGCGAAACATCCAAGATGGAAGAGGTATGGGAGGCAGCCCAACGTGAAGTATGGGATCCGGCCAAGCTGTCCTGGGATACCTTTCATCCGGACCAGTACAGCTGGGAGGAGCGGGAGTCCATCGCCTTCTGGTGGACCCTGCTGTCGGTGTTCGACGCCTCGGCACCACCGGTGTTCGCCGAGGCACTGATCAAGACCTATCAGGATCATGAAGAGGATCCGGTACGCCGCTGTTTCTTCTCGGTGATCAGGGACGAGCAGAATCATGAGCAGATGTGCGGCCTGGCCATCACCAAACTGCTGGACCACCCGGACCCGCTGACCTATCAACCGAAGACCGAACTGGGAAAGAAGCTGCAGCGCAATGCGAAATGACTCTATTTCAATGGCGGGCGTTACTGGAACGGGTACAAGAAGGCGGTGCCGAAATACAGCCTGTCGGTGCTGTTCAGCTCCTTCCTTATGGGGGAGATCGCGGCGGCCACCATCTTCCATCAGATGGCGGGCAGTTGTGACGAGATCGTGTTCCAGGAGGCATTCAGGAATATCGGCCGCGACGAGGGTCGGCACATGGCCATCTGCATGGCGTTGATGGAACGGGACTATCCCAGGCTGAAGAAAGAGGATGCCGAAATCATCACCCGGCAGATTCGCGCCGGTTACCTGTTTCTGTCTGCCCTGTTGTACGAACCCCCGGCAGAATTCTGGGATCTGCCGGATGACTTCATCGAGGTGCAGCGGCAGGCCGACGCGGTGGCGCGGAATGCCGGTTTTGGCATTCCGGACAAAGAGATGAAGCTGGAGAACTGGCGCAATGCCATGCTCAATCTGAAAGGTGTGCTGGATCGTTATGATATTCCATTCCCGGCCATTCCGGAGGTGGGCATCACCGGCAAGGAGGTCCTGGATGTGGAGATGGACGAGATAGTTCCCATCTTCTGAGCAAGTAACCGGAAACCTGATTACCCATGAAACTCATCTATTGCACAACCATGAAGCGGTGTTCAACACCTGCTTTAACCACAGAGCACACAGAGACCACAGAGTTAAAAAATACCCGAACTCGAACAATAAAACTCTCTGTGGTCTCTGTGTGCTCTGTGGTTTCATTGGTTTTCAACAGGTTGCGTTGGGGTACGTGTGTCGCACGGTAGCTGAGTATTGTAGGTAATCAAGACTGGGAAATGACCAGATGAGCAAGATCAGACTCTATCCTTCGGGCCATGAGGTGGAATGCGCAGCCGGAAAGACCGTGCTATCGGCCCTGGAACAGTCCGGCTATGCGTTACCCAACAACTGCCGGGCCGGTGCCTGTGGCGAGTGCAAGATCCGTGTGCGCAGCGGTGATTTCGACCAGGGCATGGTGCTCGACATGGCCCTGTCCCAGGAGGAACGGGATCAGGGATACGGCCTGATGTGCATGGCTAAGCCGTTGTCGGATCTGCTGGAGATCGAGTGGGGCACCGACGACGCCCAGCCCAAGCTGTTCCCACCCACCGAAAACAACACCTTTCTGCTGGTGGAGCGCATTCCGCGGACGTCGAGCATCGTGGAACTGCGGTTGCGCCCGCTCGGTCAGCCGATGCGTTACTGGCCTGGCCAGTACATCACCCTGACCAGCGCGGATGCGGCGCTGCCGGCGCGGGCCTATTCCATCGCCAATGCACCGCGCAGCGACGGGGAGATCAGCCTGCAGGTGAGTCGGGTGGAGGAAGGCCAGACCAGTCGTTGGATCCACGATCAGTTGCAAATCGGCGGCCGGGTGCGTCTGTCTGGTCCATACGGTACCTTCATCGGTGACCCCCGGGCCGAGACGCCGGTGCTGTGCCTGGCCGCCGGCTCCGGTCTGGCGCCCATCATGGCCTTGGCCGAGGCGGCCCTCGGCCGGGGTTACCGTTACCCGGTAACCCTGATGTTCTCGGCCCGCACCCGGGCCGATATCTACGACAGCGGGCGGCTTGCCCTGTGGGGCATGCGGCATCGTAACTTCAGATTCCTGCCGACCCTGACCCGGGAGCCCTGGGACGGCCAGAGCGGGCGCATACCGAAAATCCTGCCTGGGTTGTTCCCCGATCTCTCCGGTCACAGCGTGTTCATCGCCGGCAGCCCGGCCTTCGTCGATGACTGTCTGGAGGCGGTCAAGGGCTTGGGCGCCGACGATGAGCTTATTCATAGCGAGGGGTTTTTCGGTCAGTAGTTAATAGTTTGCTGTTGTAACTATTCACCACAGAGGCACACGACTGCATGGATGCAGGAGGTAGAGCACCAAAAGTAGGCGCTTTAGGCGACGCATGGAGCAGTTGCCGAGAGAGCACAGAGATCTTTGTATTTTGTCTGGATTACTGAAAAAAAGCCCGTAATCCGCCTGACACTGCTTATCGTTAGCGCTGACTGGGCTCGTTTTAGTAAGAAAACTCTGTGTACTCAGTGTCTCTGTGGTGAACTCAATAGTTAACGGTTAGCAGTTGGCAGTGGCCAGGGCTTTCCCCTCATCCCTCCGCGGCGAAGCGGCGACGGAATTTCGGCTGGAGCTTGCGGAATGGGCCTTGCCGGTTCTCGCCGACCGACAGAATATACTCCTCCGAAGGTGCCTCGATGGCGCGGTAGATGACGGCGCACAGTTGCTGGGCCTGGTGGCCGGCCCACTGCTCTGGCAGCAGGGGCGCCGGCAGGTCCGGGTCTTTGAGCAGGATGCGGCGGTAGTGATGGATCAGCATGGTGCGCAGGGTGAAGCAGCGCTCGGGATCGCTGCCACCAGCCGTGTCGCTGTTTCCCAGGGCCTCGGCGAGGGGGGTGTATTGCTGGATGAACTGCAGGTATTCGCTCTCCAGATCGCCTATCTTGAAGCACTGCCTGACCATCTCCCGGGTGCCCAGTCCGTGCAATCTGTCATAGTTTGCCGCCTTCATCACCACCACCCGGTCGCTGACGCCCAATTCCGAGAACAGCTTCCAGACCAGTTCGAGCGGGGCGGTCGGGTGACCGTAGACGTTGGGGGCGATGACACCGAAACCGAGCCAGGTCAGGCGCCGGCGCAACTCCGCACGCTTTTCCGCAGCGATACCCTGGGTGCCGGTAAACAGCAGGCGCCAGTAGCCATTCCACTTCTGTCGCCGGAAATAATAGATACGCCGGTCGAACAGGCAGACGCGGGCGTGGGCGCTGTTTGTCAGTCGATAGTAGCTGCGCCGCCCCTGCTTGGTCCCCACAACCCAGTCGTCCTGTGCCAGTCGGTAGACCGATGTCCGCACCAGGCGTTCGTTGGCCCCGAGGGGGATGGTCAGCCTGATCAAACTGCCGAGGGAGATTTCACCGCCGTGGGCCTCCACCACATCGCCGAACAGGGTGGCGATCAGGGACGGCGTCCGGCTGGGCGATTCCCGGCGGAAGCGGGAGGTCATGCGTCTGCAGTGGGTCTGGAAATCGACTTTGGCCACGTTTATCGGTGCGCTGGCATACCGGCTACTGAGGCAAGCGTTCCACCACCAGTTCATAGCCCAGTTCCTGCAGGTGCCGGTCCAGAGTTACTGGATGGTCGGATCGATGGCGAATGATGACCGTGCGCCGGCCCTGTTCATCCCGCTCAACCGGCGATACGATGGTGGCGATATAGCCGCCGAACTCATTGATGGCGTTCAGTAATTTACCCAGTTCCCCCTTTTGGTCCGGCAGCATTACGGCGATGCGGGTGGTTTCCGTCAGGCCGCAGCCGGTGATGTCCAGGAAGAAGTCGAGGATGTCGGTCTCGCTGACTACGCCAACCAGGCGATCATCATCGAGCACCGGCAGACAGCCGACCTTGTGCTGGCGGATCATGTAGCCTGCCTCTTCCACCAGGGTGTCAGGGAAGCAGGTGAGAGGCCGCTTTTTCATCAGTTGGCCAACGGTGATCTTGGAGGTGAGATAGTTCACCTCGCCCACCGACAGGGTGGTGATGGCCGAGGGCTCGGCGCTGGCCAGTTCCTTGCGGCCCATCAACCCCACCAGATGCATCTCATCATCCACCACCGGCAGATAGCGGCGCTTCTTTTCACGCATCAACTTGGCCGCATGGCTCAGTTTCATGTCAGCGGTGATGGTGTCCAGTTGGGTTGACATGATGTCTGATATATACATGGTTTCGGTACCTGATCTTTAATACAGGGCCGAGGGCCGGGGGCCGAGGGCCAAGGTATGGTTTGCTAGAATATTCGACGCTAATCTGGCTCGGCAGTGTGCGCTGCTCCGAGGTGTTTTTATCATGTAAGTATGTCTGAGCAGGCACAATACCCACCTCGGCCCTCGGCCCTTAGCCCTCGGCCCTAATATCCAAGATACGCCTTTCTCACCGCTTCGTCGGCCAGCAGGGCGTCGGCGCTGTCAGCCAGGACCACTCGGCCCGTCTCCAGCACGTAACCGCGATCGGCGATGCCCAAAGCGGCGCGGGCATTCTGCTCTACCAGGAGGATGGTAACCCCCTTGTCATTCAGTTCGCGGATGATGCGGAAGATCTCCTCCACCAGCAGCGGTGCCAGGCCCATGGAGGGCTCGTCAAGCAGCAGCAGCCGGGGGCGTCCCAGCAGGGCCCGGCCGATGGCCAGCATCTGCTGCTGGCCGCCGGACAGGGTGCCCGCGGTCTGTTCCCGCTTGTCCTGAAGAATGGGAAACAGGTTATATATACGCTGCAGTTCCTCTTCGACCCACGCCTTCTCCTTGCGCAATCCGTAGGCGCCGAGGCGCAGGTTGTCCTCTACGCTCAGCGGTGCAAACACCTGCCGCCCCTCCGGGACCTGGCAGACCCCCGCCGCCACTATTTTATGGGGGGGCTGCCGGGTGATATTCCGGCCGTCGAAGTGGATCTGCCCGCTGCTGGCCTTGCGGATGGACGAGAGGGTGTGCAGCAGGGTGGTCTTGCCGGCGCCGTTGGCCCCGACCATGGCCACCAGTTCACCTTCGTTGACCTCGAGAGAGACCCCGTACAAGGCCTGGATAGGGCCATAGTGGGTAGTCAGATCCGTTACCCGCAGCAGGCTGCTGTCAGACGGCATATTGCACCTCGCCGCCCAGGTAGGCCTGGATTACGTTGGGGTCGTTCTGGATCTCGGCCGGGGTTCCCTCGGCCAGCCGGCTGCCGTAGTCCAGCACCAGGATGCGGTCAGAGACCTGCATCACCAGCCCCATGTTGTGCTCCACCAGCAGCACGGTTACGCCGGCGTCGCAGATGCGGCGGATCAGGTTGCGCATCTCCAGGGTTTCAGTCTCATTGAGCCCGGCGGCCGGTTCGTCCATCATCAGCAGGCTCGGGTTCGCCGCCAGGGCGCGGGCGATCTCCAGGCGCTTCAGCACGCCGTAGGGGAGTGCGTCGGCCCGCTGGTCGATGAAGTGGTCCAGATTGCAGACCTCCAGTGCCGCTCTGGCCCATTGACGCGCCTGCTTCTCCTCGTGGATCACCCTGGGCAGGCGCAGTGCGGCGCTGATCAGGCCGCTGCGGGTGCGCAGGTGGCAACCGACCATGACGTTGTCGAGCACGCTCATATTGAAGAACATCTGCAGATTCTGAAAGGTGCGTGACACCCCGAGCATGGCCACTCGATGGGGCTGCCTGCCGATGATCTCTTCGCCCTTGAAGCGTATACAACCTTCGTCCGGGACATAGATGCCGCAGAGCATGTTGAAGAGGGTGGTCTTGCCGGCGCCGTTGGGCCCGATCACCGAGTAGACCCGGTCCTCCGGGACCTGGAAGCTGAGGTCGGCGATAGCGGTAACGCCGCCAAAAGACTTGGTCAGATCCTCGACCTCAAGCAGCGCCATGAGAGTCTCCCTCCGGCGCTGCGGCCGGGCGCCGGGCCCATAGCCGGCGCAGCAGGTTCTGCAGGCCAACGAACAGGCCTTGCGGCAGGAAGATCATCATCAGCATCAGGATGGCGCCGAAGATCATCACCTCATAATCCTCGAATACTACCAGCAGCTCAGGCAGGAAGGTCAATACCAGGGCGCCGAAGATGGCGCCATAGGTGGAGGCCATGCCGCCGAGCACCACCATGGTGACCAGCTCGATGGAGAAGAAGAAGCTGAAAGAGTCCGGGCTGATGAAGGCCTGCTGATGGGCAAACAGGCTGCCGGCCAGTGAAGCGGTGAGCGCGGCGACCACGAACACACCGGTCTTGGTGGCGGTGGTGTCGATGCCCATCATCTCGGCTGCAACTTCGGAGCCATGCAGGGCACGCAGGGCGCGGCCGCTGCGTGAGGCGATGATGTTCAACGCCAGCCACAGCACCAGCAGCAGGGTGGCCGACATGACCATGTACCAGCGCAGGTCCGAGTCCACGGCCCAGCCGAACAGGGACAGCCCGGGAATGCCGCTGAGTCCGTCGGGTCCGCCGGTAAGGCCCTCGGTCTGCACCAGGGTGATGTGCACGATGATGCCCAGCCCCAGGGTGGCCATGGCCAGGTAGTGACCCTTGAGGCGCAGGATGGGGCGGGCTACCAGGAAGGCGAGCAGGCCGGTGAAGGCGAACCCCGCCGCCATCGCCGGCCAGGCGTTCCAGCCATAGCGGGTGGTGAGGATGGCGGAGCTGTAGGCGCCGATGCCGAAGAAGGCAGCATGCCCCAGGGAGATCTGCCCGGCATAGCCCATCAGCAGGTTGAGTCCCACCGCCAGGATGGCGTTCAGCAGGGCGGTGCCACCGACCACGGTGACATAGTAGTTGTCGGGGAAGGCGATGGGCAGCAGCACCAGGAATACGGTGAAGGCCCAGAAGCCGGTGAGTCGTTTCATACCCGCTCCGCCGAGGCCTTGCCGAACAGGCCACTGGGCCGGAAGAACAGCACCAGTAGCAGGATGATAAAACCGATGGCATCCTTGTAGCCGGAAGAGATCAGGCCGGCGGACAGGGATTCGATGAGGCCCAGCAGCAGGCCGCCGGCCACCGCCCCCATGGGATTGCCAAAGCCGCCGAGGATGGCGGCAGAGAAGCCCTTCAATCCAAGCATCACGCCCGCATCATAGGAGGTGAAGGTGATGGGTGCGACCAGGATGCCGGCGGTGGCGCCAAGCAAGGCGGAGAGGCCATAGGCCACCAGCATCATCATGCCCACGTTGATGCCGACCAGATTGGCCGCGGTGCGGTTGCAGGCGCAGGCCAGGATCGCCTTGCCATGCAGCGTATAGTTGAAAAACAGGTGGACCCCGATGACCATCAAGGCGGCGCCGCCCATGACCCAGAGATTCTGCGGCAGCAGGGTGGCATTGCCGATGTGCAGCGGTGTCTCGCCAGAGAAATGGGCCATGGCAAAGATGTCTTTGCCCCACAGCAGCAGCGCGACACCACGCAGAAAGATGGAGGCGCCGATGGTGATGATGATGGTGGTGACCACCGAGGCGCCGCGCGCCGGAGCGATGGCAAAACGCTGCAGCAGGATGCCGACGCCGATGGTAATGAGTACCGCCAGGATCATCGCCGGCAGCATGGGCAGGCCATTTTCTCCCGCGGACAGGGCGACGGCGCTCATGGCGCCTATCATCACAAATTCACCCTGGGCGAAATTCACCACGTCGGATGCGTTGTAGATGATAGCGAAACCCAATGCCACCAGGGCATAGGTGGCGCCCACCGTGACCCCGGTGAGCAGGAACTGCAGTATCTGATCGAACATCTGGGCTTATCCGGTCACGGGGATCATAAAAAGCGGGACGCGGAGGCCGCAAAGATCCGCAGAGAGCGCAGAGGTTGTTGAATGCGTTGATGCAGTCGTTACGGACTCGCCGCCATTCCGGTCGCCGGTGCAGTTTGCAACGGTGGCAATGCTCCTGCAAGGATGTGGGTGCAATCAAAAACTCAGCGTTCTCTGCGCCTCCTCTGCGATCTCTGCGTCCCTTGGTTTTAAACGACTACTGGACGATGGTCCAGTCGCCGTTCTTGATCTCGAGCATCTTGAAGGCGCTGAGATCCAGGCCCAGGTGATCGCTGGGGCTTATGTTGTAGATACCGCCGGTGCCGATGAAGCCTTTGGTCTTTTCGATCTCGTCCCGTACCTTGGCCTTGTCGGTGGAGTTGGCGCGGTCGATGGCCTCGGTGGCGATGAACAGGCCATCATAGGCGTGGCCGCCAAAAGTGGAGACCGGGCCATGTTTGGCCTCGAACTTGTTCTTATAGGCCAGCAATACCGGTTTCTGGGGATCGGAGTCCGGCAGCTGATCGGCCACCAGCAGGGCTGCGGCCGGCAGGCGAACGCCTTCGGCCGCGTCACCGGCCAGGTCGATGTATTTCTTGGAGGCGACGCCGTGGGACTGATAGAGGGGCAGTTTGAGCCCCAGCTGACGCACGTTCTTGGTGACGATGGCCGGGCCGGTGCCGAAGCCGAAATTGAGGATGGCCTCGGCATCGGTGTCGCGGATCTTGGCCAACTGGGCCGTCATATCGGTGTCTTTCTTGCCGTAGGACTCATCGGCGACGATGCTGATGCCATACTGCTTGGCGAGTGCCAGGCTTTGGGCGCGCCCTGATTTGCCAAAGCCGCCGCTGCCGCTGATCAGGGCCACCTTGGTGATGCCGCGTTTCTGCATGTCGCCGTAAACCTTGGCAGCGGCCATGGCGTCGGTGTGAGGCATCTTGAAGGTCCACTTCTGTACCGGCACCACGATCTTGACCGAGCCGGCCAGGGAGATGAAGGGGATGCGGTTCTTGGCCACCAGGGGCATTACCGCCAGGGTTGAGCCGGACGTGGAGCCGCCGACAATGATATCGACCTTATCCTTCTGAATCAGTCGCTTGACGAAATTAACCGCCTTCTTGGGACTGCCGCCGGTGTCATAGTGGATCAGTTCGATCTGGCGACCGTCGATGCCGCCTTTGGCATTGATTTCTGCCACGTACATCTGCAATGTCTTCAGCTCGGGATCGCCAAGAAAGGAGGCGCCGCCGGTGACGGCCAGGAAGCTGCCGATCTTGATCGGCTCGGCAGCCGCGGCCTGGTGCAGGGCGCTCACCCCGAGCAGGGCGCTGATGGCCAGGGTGGTCAGGGTCTTTTTGATATACATGATGATTATCCTCTCTCGTCGCTGTAGTGATTTTATTATTGGGCCCTCGAACCGGGGCGAACTGATACCTTTTTCCAGATTAAACATCCGGAATACTATAGGGTATTGTGCCCGGAGCAAAGCGATTCTGCTCACTTCGACCCCTGCTGCGACAAGCCAAAAAAAGCCCCGCGTGGGCGGGGCTGGATTGTACTCACTCAGTCAGTATCAGAATCAGGGGCAGGCTTTCCGGTCAGAAGGTACCTTTCCGGTCAGCAGCAGAAAGCCTTCAAACGGGCCCATGACACTCATGGCTTCCATCTTCGGGCCCTCAAACTTCAGCTTGCCGGTGGCCATGGCACCCATTGGCCCACAGCCCCAGCTGCCTTCGCCCATGCATACCCAGTCTTCGTCTGTTGCGTACATCAGGTAGTCCACATCCGAGTTGAGGTCGCTGTGACTGACGGCACCGCCGTAGCTGCACTTGGCCATGCCATTGTCGTTGCTGATGGTCAGCTCCACTTTTTTGCTGTCGGGGCACTCGGTGCGGTAGATCTGAATCACCTTGTAACCGCGCCCGGCGTCATTTTCGATCCAGTCACCGCCCAGCCCTTCGGTCAGCTTCTTGTCCTGGTTCCACGCCTGGCAGGCCGTGGCGGCCCATTCCGGAGACATGAAGGTAGGGGCGGCCTGGGCCGCAGCGGACGCGGCGATCAGGCTTAGCAATACCGCAATACGTTTTGAAATCATCGGGAATCTCCTCTGCTATCTTAATGATTATGATGATAATTATTATTTATGGCGGTGCTCTGGCGGCAGCGCACTGTGGCGCAGTCTAACAGAGATTCATGGGGTGTAAAAACGATGACGCCACACTCCGTACGAAAGCGTGGCGTCATCGCTGGTGTTTGATCAGGCGGCCAACTGGCCTTTAAGCTTCTTCATTGCTGCCTTCTCGATCTGCCGGATACGTTCGGCGGAAATGCCGTAGCGGTCGGCCAGTTCGTGCAGGGTGCTTTTTTTGTCGGACAGCCAGCGTGCCTGCAGGATATCCCGGCTGCGTTCATCCAGGCCGCCCAGTGCCTGGTAGAGCTGGGCCTTTTCCTTCTCTTCCGTATCCAGCTTCTCCAGTTGGGCGGCGGGCTCCATCCGCAGGTCCGGCAGATAAGAGACCGGAGAATAGGACGATGACTCCTGGTCGGCGCCGGGGCTGGTGTCGAAGGCCAGGTCGTGGTTACTCAGGCGCGCCTCCATCTGCAGCACGGTTGCAGGCTCGACGCCGAGCTCCTGGGCCACGTCTTCCACCTCTTCCCGGGTAAACCAGCCCAGGCGCTTCTTGGAACTGCGCAGATTGAAGAACAGTTTGCGCTGGGCCTTGGTGGTGGCCACCTTGACGATGCGCCAGTTGCGCAGCACGAACTCGTGAATCTCCGCCTTGATCCAATGCACGGCGAAGGAGACCAGCCTTACACCCATCTCCGGGTCGAAGCGGCGCACCGCCTTCATCAGACCAACCGTGCCTTCCTGAATCAGGTCGGGCAGCGGCAGCCCGTATCCGGAGTAGCCACGGGCGATCTTGATGACGAAGCGCAGGTGGGACATCACCAGCTGGCGGGCCGCTTCGAGATCGTTGTCATCGCGTAGGCGCACGGCCAGCGAGTGCTCTTCCTCGGCGCTCAACATTGGCATCCGGTAGGCGGCGCTGATATAGGACTCAATATTCCCCGTCGGTACGATGACCGGCAAGCTGATAGCATTGTTCATCCTGGAATACCCCCTCAAAAATTGCTCTTCCATGTGAATTTTAGCACTCTAGCGAGGAGAGTGCCAAAGTCGCTTTATGTGGATAGTAAGAGTATGCAGAAATGCTAAAGTTCCTGGCATCGACAAATATCAATATTAACTTTTTGGTAATTATTCAGCATAAATAGCGATTTTCCCGTAGGTCGGGCTTTAGCCTGACAATAGTGGTCGATTCCAGCACCCTTGTCGGGCTAAAGCCCGACCTACAAAGGGCATAGAATCCAATCCATCTATGTGCTGAATAGTTACACTTTTTGTAACAAGCCATATCTGAAGGGATCAGCTGGGCTCGATGTCGTTGAGATGCCGGGCCACGGCCAGCCAGGCACCGCACAGCCCTAGCAGCACGCTGATTGCAATCAGGCTGGCCAGGCTGGCCAGATCCATGCTGGTCAGCCCGAAATCACTGTTATAGAGGCCGGACAGCCGGGCAACCGGGCTTTTCAGCAACCACAGGGAGAGGCCGACCAGCAGCCCGGCGGCGATACCGCCGAACAGACCGTACCAGATACCCAGATAAAGAAAGGGGCGGCGAATGAAGGCGTCGGTGCCGCCGATGAGCTTGGTGACCTCGATCTCTGCGTGCCGGTTCTGGATCTCCAGGCGAATGGTGTTGACCACGATCAGCAGCACGGCGGCAGCCAGCAGTGACGCAAGCACCAGCACCGCTCGCCGGGCGATCTCGGTGATAGCCTGGAAGCGCCGTACCCACTGCAGATCCAGCTGGCCGAATTCTACTCTGTCCAGTGCCTGCAGCTGATTCAACAGGGCCTTGGCCGATGCCGGGCTACTGTGGTCCGCGTCGGGTTTTACCACCAGAACGGCTGGCAGAGGGTTGCCTTCGAGGGCCTCCAGCGCGCCGCTGAATCCACTCAGCTGGCGGAACTCGTTCAGCGCCTGGTCGCGGCTGATGACCCGAATCTCGTCGACACCCCGCATGCTGCGCAGGCGTTCGGCCAGTTGCCCGACCTCTTTCTGGTCCACATCCTGCATCAGATAGAGGGAGATGGAGGCGGCTCCGTCCCAGGTGCCTCCCAGCTGCTGTACGTTTTTCAGCAGCAGGTGCAGACCGGTGGGAAGGGACAGGGCGATGCCGATCACCAGGATGGTCATCAGGCTGGACAGGGGCGAACGGGCCAGCCGTCCGAGGCTGGCCAGCGCCACCTGGGCGTGGCGCAGCAGCCAGATTCTGAAGCGTGGGCGGCGTCTGGGAGGGATCGGCCGGCCTCTGTCCGCCAGCTGATTCAATGGCCGCTGTCCTTCACCAAGCGCCCTTGCTCCAGGATCAGCGTGCGCTTTTTCAGGCGCGAGATCAGCTCCAGGTCATGGGTGGCGATGAGCAGGGTCACGCCGACCTGGTTGAAACGCTCGAACAGGACCATGATATCCCGCGACAGATCCGGGTCCAGATTGCCGGTCGGTTCGTCCGCCAGTACCACCGGCGGTTTGCTCACCACGGCGCGGGCGATGCCCACCCGCTGCTGTTCCCCGCCTGAGAGGGTGATCGGGTACAGCTTCTCCTTGCTCAGCAGACCCACCTTGTCCAGTACCGCCCGCACCCGGCGGCTGACCTCACCATGGCTCAAGCCCGCCACCACCAGCGGCATGGCCACGTTATCGAAGACGGTACGATCATAGAGCAGGCGGTGATCCTGGAAGATCATTCCCACTTCACGGCGATGATAAGGGATCTGGCGTCGCTTCAGCCGGGTCAGGTTGCGTCCACCCACCCTCACCTGACCACGGGTGCTGCGTTCGAGCAAGCCGATCAGTTTCAGCAGGGTGCTCTTGCCGGCGCCGGAATGGCCGGTGAGGAACACCATCTCTCCCGCTTCGATGTGCAGGCTGACGTCGCTCAATCCCTGGTGGCCGCCGGGGTAGCGTTTGCTGACGTTGTCGAAGTGGATCATTTATTTTTCAAACAGGGCGTCGATGAATTCCCCGGCATCGAAATGGCGCAGATCCTCGATCGATTCACCAATGCCGATGAAGCGGATCGGGATGCTCAGTTTGTCGGCGATGGCAAACACGATACCGCCCTTGGCGGTGCCATCGAGCTTGGTCAGGGTGATACCGGTGAGCGGGATGGCCCGATTGAACTGCTCCGCCTGGTTGACCGCGTTCTGGCCGGTGGTGGCGTCGATCACCAGCATCACCTCGTGCGGCGCATCGGGGTCGATCTTCTGCATCACCCGTGCGATCTTGGACAGCTCTTCCATCAGGTTGCCCTTGGTGTGCAGGCGCCCGGCGGTGTCGGCGATCAGTACATCGATGTGCCGGGCGGTGGCGGCCTGCAAGGCGTCGAAGATCACCGAAGCGGAATCGGCGCCGGAGTGCTGGGCAATCACCTGAATAGCGTTGCGTTCGCCCCAGGCCTGCAGCTGCTCCACCGCGGCCGCACGGAAGGTGTCACCAGCCGCCAGCATCACGCTCTGTCCTTCTTCCTGCAGACGTTTGGCCAGTTTGCCAATGGTGGTGGTCTTGCCGGCACCGTTGATGCCCACCATCAGGATGACCTGGGGGCGGTCGGGTGCGGCCTGTGTCACCGGCTGGTCACAACCCTGCAGGATCTCAAGCAGCTGTTGCTTCAGGATCTGCGACAGGGCCTCCGGATCAGAGAGTTCGTTGCGCTTCACCCGCGCGGTCAGGTCATCGATGATCCGGCTGGTGGCATCCACACCCACGTCGGCGGTGAGCAGCAGGGTCTCCAGATCCTCCAGCAGTTCGTCATCGATGCTCTTTCTGCCGAGCAGCAGACTGGCCAGCCCGTCAGTCAGGTTGTGCCGGGTCTTGGTCAGGCGCTCCTTGAGGCGGGAGAACAGGCCTTTTTTCTGTTCCACCTCCGGTGCCTGCCGTTCCTGCCTGGCGGGTGGGGCGGTTGCAGCGGGCTGTTTCTTTTTCTTCTTTCCGAATCCAAACATCGGTGATGGGTCTCTAGCGCCATGGAACCCATGGGCGCTCTACTTGTCAGTATTATGGCTTTCCCGCACGGCTGCTATAGCTCGCGGCGGTGAAGTGCTTGGACAACCGCTCCCGGCTCTGCAAGAATCGGCCGCTGGTTTCCGGGAAGGATCCTAACATTTTGCTGCGTCCCAACCTATCCCGTGACGGGTTCAGGTGTAAACAAGGAATAAACATGAGAAGTATCGTTGCGCTGTTGCTGTCTCTGTTCATAGTATCAGCCCAGTCCGCCGGGCAGGTGCACGAATTCAAGCTGGACAATGGCATGAAGGTGATCGTCAAGGAAGATCACCGGGCCCCGATCGTCGTCTCCCAGGTCTGGTACAAGGTCGGATCATCCTATGAACCGGTCGGCATCACCGGCATCTCCCATGTGCTGGAGCATATGATGTTCAAGGGCACCGATGCCCATCCTCCGGGTCAATTTTCGCGCATCATCGCGGCCAACGGAGGGCGCGAAAATGCCTTTACCGGGCGCGACTACACCGCCTACTTCCAGACCCTGTCCAAGGATCGCCTCGAGGTCTCCCTCGAGCTGGAGGCGGACCGCATGCGCAACCTGACCCTGCTGCCGGAAGAGTTTGCCAAGGAGGTGAACGTGGTGAAGGAGGAGCGGCGCATGCGCACCGAGGACAAACCCACCTCACTGACCTATGAGCAGTTGATGGCCGTGGCCTACCGCAGCCTGCCCTATTCTCATCCGATCATCGGCTGGATGAACGATCTCGACAACCTGACAGTCGAGGACCTGCACCGCTGGTACCGTCTCTGGTATGCCCCCAACAATGCCACGCTGGTAGTGGTGGGGGACGTGGATCCGCAGCAGGTGCTGGCGCTGGCAAACAAACACTTTGGCCCGCTGAAGCCGGAGCAGACGCCGCAACTGAAGACCCTGCGTGAACCACCCCAGCGCGGCGAGACCCGGGTGCTGATCAAGGCGCCGGCCAAAGAGCCCTATCTGGTGTTCGGCTACAAGACCCCGGTGCTGCTCAGTGCCGAGCAGGAGTGGGAAGCGTTTGCACTGGATATGCTGGCCTCCATCCTCGACGGGGGAAGCAGCGCCCGTTTCAGCCGCGAACTGGTACGCGGGCGCGAGATCGCGGTCTCTGCGGGTGCCGAATACAGTGCCTTCAGTCGCCTCCCGGGGATGCTGCTGGTGGACGGATCACCGGCCCCGGGCAAGGATATGAAAACGCTGGAGCAGGCGTTGCGTGAACAGGTGAATCGCCTCAAGGAAGCGCTGGTCAGCGAGCAGGAACTGGAGCGGATTCGTGCCCAGGTAGTGGCTTCCAAGGTGTACGAACTCGACTCGGTGTTCTATCAGGCGATGCAGATCGGCACGCTGGAGACCGTGGGGCTGGACTGGCGCCTGCTGGATGAGTACGTGGACCGGATCAAAGCCGTTACTCCGGAGCAGGTGCGTGCGGTGGCCCGCAAGTACCTGACCGACGATGCCCTGACGGTGGCGGTACTGGAGCCGCAGCCTATGGACGAAGGAAAAAGCTACACTGCCGCCACCGGAGGTCATGATGTACTGCGCTAATCGTAAGGGAACCTCTGAACAAGTCATGATTGTTTTACGCTGGCTGAAATCGCCCCAGTTCGTCCCGAAGATCGCAGCAACAGGTCCACTATTCCTGCTCACTTCGAAACAAATTGGAACGATTTCATCTCAGCCTAAACCTAACCAGGCTTATTCAGAGGTTCCCAGGGGTGTTGTCCTGTCTCTGTTGCTGATCGGCCTGCTGCTGGTGCAGACGGTCGCTGCCGGCCCGAAGATCGAGCGCTGGACCACACCGAACGGTGCCCGGGTGCTGTATGTGAAGGCCCCGGACCTGCCGATCCTGGATGTGCGCGTGGTATTCGATGCCGGCAGCGCCCGGGATGGCGCGCTGGCGGGGCTGGCCAGCCTGACCAGCGGCCTGTTGAGCGATGGGGCGGGCGCCTGGGATGCGGATCAGATCGCCGAACGCATGGAGGCAGTGGGTGCGGAGATGAGCGTCGGATCGGCCCGCGACATGGCCTGGGTGACGGTGCGCACCCTGACCGAGCAGAAACCGCTGGAGACCGCCCTGGAGACCCTGTCCGCGATACTGGCCCACCCCAGCTTCGAGACCGATGACCTGGAACGCAACCGCAAGGCGATGCAGACGGCGCTGCGGCTTGGTGAGCAGAACCCGGGCACGGTGGCGAGCAAGGCGTTCTACAAGGCGCTGTACGGTAATCACCCCTACGGTATACCCAGTGGCGGGACCCGGGATTCTCTGGCAGCCATTACCCGTGACGATGTGCTGAAGTTCTACCGCACCTATTTCGTGGCGAACAACGCAGTGGTCGCCATCGTCGGTGACATGGATCGCCGGGAGGGGGAG
>Ga0190284_1000690_pt1 | contig 17714 bp, 10 predicted proteins | sample 48691812_MG_FD_161668 | JGI IMG/M metagenome (GOLD analysis project Ga0190284, IMG submission 161668) | Hydrothermal vent microbial mat bacterial communities from Southern Trench, Guaymas Basin, Mexico - 4869-18-1-2_MG | ecosystem: Environmental > Aquatic > Marine > Hydrothermal vents >...
GACAAAAACGACAATTCGAGCGACAAATACAAGACCTACCCGAAGGTCAGGTGGGGGAGTTACGTATAAATATTTGCCGATGAAATCGCAAATTTCTCCCCTCCGCGTTCGCTTGTTTTAGGACTAGACCAGCTTGAAGGGAGGGTAGAGCAATCCAACGGTAATCACGCTCACTCTGCATCCTCGCCCTCCCTAAACCGGTCGGGCTACGGTAGGGTGAAAGCAAGCAAAAGATATGCCACACTCGAAAGGAGTGAGGCTCAGCAGAAATGAGTCGTGACCCACGTGGGACACCGATCAGGCTATCTCGGAGCAATACGGATGACGTGCAAAGTGCTGCCGGAACTGAGATATGAGCCGAACATACAGGCCATACAGCAGAAGGTGCTGAGGCGCGACGACTTCCGGCTGACCGCCGATCGATCGCCGTCGCATGATGACCCACGTGGGTTCGAGGGAGACGATTGTGTTCTGCATTCGGGAAGGTCGTAGTGTCGGCGAGCCCGCACCATGAGTGGGTGCGGGCTTGCTGGTCTATGATGCCATTTCGAGATTGGGACCGATCACTGAATCGTAGTCTCCACCACGTTGGAGACCTGGCCCGGCTGGGCCGCCTGGAACCAGATGCTGAGGCCGGGCACTTTGGGGATCTTGGGGATAATGAAGGTCCACGAGCCCTGGCTGTCGGTGGTGCCGGAACCGTTGGGGACCGGCCTGGGATTCGACAGACCCAGGGTGACATGCAGCAGCGGCACCCAGGTGCTGCCCGGCCCGTGCACGCTGTAGGCCAGGTAGGTCTGGGTGTTAGTTTGACCTCCGGTGATATAGAACCAGGCTGGTTTACCGCCCTGGAGCGGGTCGGGGGAGATGGAAAGATGGAAGCCGAAATCCTGCTTCACTTTGGCGACGAAGGTATCGAGTGTACCGCCGTTGTAGGTGAGATCAGGACCTACCAGAACGGGAAAGTTGCTGCCTGGAGGATTGCCTTCATCGGAGTTGGTCTGGCCACCGACGTAGACATTTGAATTGTCGTCCACGGCGATGCCGTAAGTGTAGTCCAAGTTCGCTCCGCCGATGTAGCCGCAAAAAACAAGGCCGTCACCTGCTGGGTTGACACGAGCAACATAGGCATCGGCGTTGCCGTTGTAGGTGAGATCCGGTCCCACCAACACCGGAAAGCTGGATTCGTCGGAACCGGTTTCTCCTGTTAGATAAACGCAGAAATTATGATCCAAGGCAATTCCATTGGCGGTGTCGTAGTGCGCTCCGCCGATGTAACCGCAGTATTCGAGGTCAGCACCATCAGCAGTCACTTTAGCGACATAGGCATCGGAGTCACCGCTGTGGATCAGGTCCGGCCCAACGGTGACTGGAAAGCTGGATTCGTCGGAATATGTAATTCCTGTTACGTAGGAACAATCAACTGAGTCAACTGCGATGCCGGATGCTGACTCGTTTTCGTTGCCTCCGATATATCCGCAGTACTCGAGTGCACTGCCGTCATCTGTGACCCTTGCCACGAAGGCGTCGTGAAGTCCACCTTTGTAGGTGAGATAGGGTCCTGCAATTACAGGAAAGCTGTTTTCGTCTGAGCTGGCGCAGCCTGTAACATAAGCTCGATCTCTTTCGTCTACTGCCACACTGAAACCGCGGTCGTTTTCAGTACCTCCAATGTATCCGCAGTATTCGAGACCCGAACCATCGTCCTTTACACAGGCGACAAAGGCATCACGAGGATCGACGGTTGAGCCGCCATTGTAAGTGAGATCGGGACCCACCAGCACAGGGAAGGTAGATTCGTAGGAATCGGTTTCCCCCGTGACGTAGACGTGATAATCTGATTGATCTTTATCCAGCGCGATGCCATGACCCTCATCGCTGCCTGAGCCTCCGATGTAGCCACAGTATTCGAGATCCGAACCATCGGCCATCACACAAGCCACGAAGGCGTCACCATGTCCATTGTGGGTAAGATCTGGGCCGTTTTTCACGGGAAACGTAGATTCGTCCGATACGGTGGTTCCTACAATATACGCGCGATGTTGATCGTCAACAACGATGCCATGGCCGCGGTCGTAGGCTGATCCTCCGATGTATCCGCAATATTCGAGTTCCTCGAAGTTTGCTTTGACTCGGGCGACAAAAGCATCACTGTAGTAGGGTGATCCTCCACCGTTGAACGTGATATCCGGTCCACCCTCTACCGGAAACGTGTTTTCATCGGAATCGGTCCATCCCACGACGTAGGCTCGCTCCTGATCATCAACCGCCACACCTTGGCAATATTCCCAACCCCCAGAACCTCCGATATACCCGCAGTAGACCAGGATCACCGGATCGAGCACGAGGGGTACGCTGGTATCGTAGTCGCCGATGTCGAACCCGAATCGGAGCACGTTCTCTTCGCTCTGCACCTGCGGAGCATAACTCATGGCGACCTCGACCTGCTCGCCGCCGATCTCCTGATAGGCGTAGGGCACTCCGTCTTCGAAGCCGCCTGCCGGGGTGGTCACCTGGAGTGTTCCGTCGTCATTGAGAAGGACCTCTTCTACACCGCGGTAGGCGAAGGCGATCGCGTGGGGATCGGCGCCCGGCTGCACGATGAACTCGTACTTGAGCTCGTTCACCGTGCCCGAGTAGACCAGGTCGATACCCGGCCAAAGGTCTTCGTAGACGAGCTTGCTAAACGTGGGGATACCGGTGTGCCAGTCCTCGGGTTTGCCCTTGAAGTAGCTGAAGACCGCTTCCTGCTGGTCAGCTCCTTGCGGGGTCACCGCATCGGCACCGACAAAATCGAGCTTCACCACCCAGCGCCGCCTCTCACCGTTGTCTTTTCCGGTGAGCACAAAAGTAATCCCCTCGGACGTGAAGTACAGAGTCTTGTCAGCGCCCTTCAAGTAGTAGTCGACGTTTTCGTCGAGCTGCCCCTGGTTCTCGATGAAGTAGAGCGGCAGATTGCCGAAGGATCGCGTTATTCCTACCGTATCGGTGCCCGAAACCTCATGATCCCGAGCCGTATTGGTACATGCTGTTTCCGCGTTCAAAACATTGGAGATGTTGTCCTCCGGCAACAGCACCTCGTCCTCGGCTGCATTCAGCAGCACCGAGAATCCTGCTGCAGAAAGGAACACAACGGAAATAATGGCGATCAAGAAACGCATTTCGATTTCCTCCTCTTTTTGAATGTAAATGGAATATAGTCGGTGATCCCTGAAGCTACGGCTTCTCGATGCGACGGTATCCTCAAAGCCACGGACAGTCGAGAAAAACTTCGATCAATGCAAAAAATTAATAAATATTATATTATATGAAGTGTTGTTGATGTCGAGCCGGTCGAGGAGAAGATGTTGTAACGTTGTTCATCTAAACGGGATGAAATACATAAAAAAGGGTGCATGCAAAAATATATTCAAATGCGGGAGCTCTGAGCTCATTTGTCACGATTAATCGATGAAAAGAGCGGTATTTTGATTAAAATCGAGCCGTGACGATCCCGCTAAACCGTTGGTTCAACAGGGCGACGCAGAGGAATACACCATGTTTGACAGGTTTACCGACCGCGGCCGCAAGGTCATGAGCCTCGCAAAGGGCGAAGCGCAAAGACTCAACCACGAATACATCGGGACCGAGCACCTGCTGCTTGGGCTGGTTCAGGAAGGCAGCGGCGTCGCCGCCAACGTCCTTCGGAAATTGCACATCGATCTCGAGAAGGTCCGGATGGAGCTCGAAAAGGTGGTCGAGGGGGGCGCAACGCTGGTGAGCATGGGACAACTGCCTTTCACCCCCCGTGCCAAGAAGGTGCTCGAGATGGCTCTCGAGGAGGCCTCCAAACTAGGCCACAACTACATCGGTACCGAGCACCTGCTGCTTGGGCTCGTCAAGGAGAGCGAAGGGATCGCCGCCCGGGTGCTTCAGAATCTGGGAGTCAAGCTCGAAGACGTGCGGGCGGAAGTCCTCGACTTCCCGGGTGCTGATGCGGGGCCTGAAGAGAGTGAGGAAAGGGAGGAGAGGGGCCATAAATCGCTGGAATCGCTCTTCGGATCCCTTTCCGAGCAAACGTCAAAAACGCCGGCGATCGAAACTTTCGGGCGTGACTTGACGGCCAGGGTCGAAAAGGGGGAGGCCGAACCTTGCGTCGGCCGGGAGGCAGCGCTCGACAGTGTGGTGCGGATTCTGCTGCGCCGTGAGAACGCCAACCCCGTGATCATCGGCGCAGCGGGCACCGGCAAGACGGCTCTCACGAATGCGCTGGCGGCTCGAATCGTTGCTCGAGAGGTACCCCACAGGCTGCGGGGGACACGACTCGCCGGAATCGATATCGCCGTGGTGATGGCAGGATCCCAGCAGCGGGGCCGATACGAAGAGCGGTGGTGGACCATCGCGAGGGAGGCCAGCAGCAACGACGTCGTTCTGCTGTTCGAAGATCTGCCCTTGATCCTCGAGCGCGGTCCTCGTGGAGACGAGAGAGGACTGAGTGCGGCCGAAGTGCTGCGGTTTTTTCTGACGGAGGAGGTGCGCTGCATCGGGATGATCACACCGGACCGTTGGGTCTCGCTACAAGAAACCGACGAAGCCCTGGCCCGCCGTTTCCAGCCGGTGATGCTTGCGCCCGCCACCACGGAAGAGACTCTCGCGATGGTCGTTGCCTCGCGTGCGAAGTACGAGAAGGCCCACTCGGTTGTCTACACGGAAGAGGCGCTCCAACTGGCGGTGGAACTGGCCGCGCGGCACCTGACCGATCGATGTCTACCCGGGAGCGCCTTCGACGTCATCGACGATGCCGGCGCACGTGTCGCAGCCGAGCGTGCTGATACGTTGGCGATCGAGGAGCTCGAGGCCAAAATCGAGCGGCTCGACGCGCAGAAGCAGGAATCGGTTTTGAGCCAGGATTTCGAGAAAGCCGCGTCGGTTCGCGATGAAGCCGACGAGGCGCGAAGTGAGCTCGATAAGCTCATGAGCATCTCCGGGGAATCGATGGAGGCGGCGGACAAGGTGGATGTGGAACTCGTCCGGCTCTCCGTGGCCGAGCGTACGGGAAAGACGCTGGACGAGTGAGCTGTTCACCTCTCCGCTGCTCTGAGCGCTCATTCCTCCACGATCGGGCAGAGCTCGGCGGCGGAGGTCCAGGGGTTGCCATTGATCTCGGAGAGCGCCACCAGCCGCACGTACCGGGACGCGGTTGTTTTCTGGAACCGGACCGTCTTCAACCGGTGGTCGTTGGGAAACCTGCCTTCAGCAGCGACGTTCCACTCGCCCGCCGCACCCTCGGCGGTGCCCACCACCTCGACCAACACCCGGTAGCGCGCGATGCGTCCGTTCGGACCGTCCTGGCGCGGGAGATAGTACAACCCGCTGACCTTCTCCACACCGCCCAGATCGATGGTAATCTCGTGGGGGTGGGGTGGCTGCCGCTTTGCCCACTCGGTGTGCCAGATGGTGCGCGGATCGCCGTCGAGTACGTTGCGCGAGCGCCCGTCCTCCGGCCCGGTCTCCTCGCTGTCGCACGATGAGATGCGCCACGAAGCCTGCCGCGGATCACGCTCCCAGCCGGACAACCACAGCCGGGCCTGTTCGGGAGAGATCGATCCCGACGGTGCAAAAGCCTCGCTTGCCATGTAGCGCAGCAGACAGTGGCGCAGCCAGCGCGCCACGTGGCGCTCTTCCAGGTTGCTGCTCAAGTCGTAGCCGCAGACCACCAGCCTTGCCGGCCCGACGCAGGTCTCGAAGAGGTGCAGCAGCGGTCTGGGATCGTGAAAATCGGGAATCGCTTGAATGATCGGAGTGACACCTGCCGGTAACGCATCGAAACGCAGCGCCGTGGCGTTGTCTGTCAGCGCGTGCCAGTGCCAATCGCTGTGCCCGTCGTGGGGGAAATCCTCGAGAGCCGGATGCCCCGGGGTGGGATAGACACCCAGGTTGTTGTTGCCCGGCCAGTTGAACATTTTGGCTGACCAGTAGACCGAGCTGTACCCCGTGGTTTCGGAGAACTCGTTGACCAGACCGTGAGCCAGCAGGAGCACGCTCTGCCCCGCAGCCAGGACGGAGCGGGCCTCCCCGTCGAGGCGATCGGTGACGTGCACTCCCTCGACCTGCTCCTCGGTGTCGGCGCCGCCGGGCGGGTAGATCCAGAGCCGCCACGTGTTGATCGAGTCGCCGACCTGCACCTGCAACTGGGCGCCGCGCGCAATGTGGCTGTTGCCACGGCCGAGAGACAATGCGATCTTTCCCACCTGCGTGATCGTTCCGGCGCGGGCATGCTGATCATCGAAAACGCCCGAGGCAAGCGGCCAGGCTCCTTGGGCATCATCGACGAGCAGCGACCAGCGCAACGTGGCACCCTCGAGGTCTTCGGAACCGTAGTGAGCCACCTCGAGGCCTGCCTCGAAGGTTTTGTCGCTCCGTAGCACGAAGCTGTCGAAGCGCGCCAACGGAACCGTGGGGGAGTTCCAGGCGCGCACCGCTGCCTTGGTGATGCCCGGCTTCGGCGCCCAGAAGGGATCGAGCAGCCCCACGAGTGCTTCGCCCTGGCCGGTGAAATCGTTGAGCTGCAGAAGCTGATAGCCGTCCCACCCGGGTGTCCGCAGAAGCGCCTCGTGCTCGGCCTTGTACTGATCAAGAGCGAAGAGCGCCGAAGCCCTGGCGAACTCCTCGATCCATCCGGTCATCCCCGCACGCTGCGCCAGCCGTTGATAGAGCTCGATATTGTACGGCTTCAGCACGCCGGTGAACTTGGGCAGCAGGTCGTCGTAGTCGGGAAAGGCGGGGCGCTGTCCGGTCTCGTGGGAGATCACCGGCAGGTCGGTGGCGGCCGCATGGAAGTCCCAGTCGGTGTGGGCCGGACCGAGACCGCGCGCCTCACCCTTGCCAGCGACTTGGTGAGTGACCCAGAAATCATCCTGCGCCACGCGTGTGCGCGCCGTGCTGCCGCTGTAGAGCCGCCGCCCATCGTGTACCTTGGCCTCGCGCAGCACCTCGTTTACTACGGCCCAGTCGGTTCCGCCTGCGAACTCGTTGCCGATGCAAAAGAAACAAAAGGAGGGATGATTGCCGTAGGCCTCGGAAATGCGGCGGATCTCGCGGCGCGCCCAGGCCAGTACTTCGTCGTTCTGCCCAAGCTGCGGCGCACCGTTCGCGCCACCCGGCGGCCAGAAGGCCAGCTCCGACGCCAGGTAGAGCCCCAGCCGGTCGGCGGCCTCGAAAGCCGCCTCCGGCGGGCACCAGGTGTGGAAGCGTACATGGTTGAAGCCGTAAGACTTGACCGTATCTAAAACCGTGGTCCAGCCGGCCAGGTCCATCGGCGCATAGCCGGTGAGCGGATAGACCGCGCAGTCTAGCAGGCCGCGCAGAAAAACCTTCCGTCCGTTGATCTCGATGTCGCTGCCGGCGCGACCGATCTGCCGGAAGCCGAAGCGCTCTGTGACGCTGTGGCGAAGCTCGCCGGCGTCGTTCTCGATGCGCAAGCTGGCCCGCAGCGCGTAGCGCACCGGCGTGAACTCGTCCCAAGCGCGGAGCTCGAAATCGCCGTCGATGGGGATCGTGAGCTCGAGAGTCGACCTACGCAGCGCCGGAATGGTTGTTTCCACCTTTTGCCATCCCAAGATCATACTGCGTCCGTCCGGGTAAATCGTCGCCGCCAACGAACCGACCCGCTCGCGGCCGCTGGCGTTGCCGATCGTGGCTCGCAGAGTGACGCTGCGCCGGTCGGCCGCCGGAAACACGGCGATCCGTTCGATCCACACCGCCGGCCGGGCTTCGAGCTCCAGCGCGCCGACAACTCCGTTCCAGCGCGTCTGGGTCTCCTCCCCGTAGCCGTGCTGGATCAGCCCGGTGGGGTAGATCGGCCGGTTGTCAATGCGCAGGGTGATGCGATGGGGGCCGGGCGCCAGCTCGCCGAGATCGTAGCGGTGCTCCGCCACGAGGCTGTCGCAGCTCCCAACAAACCGCCCGTCGAGCCACAGGCGGCTCTCCCAGATCACGCGCTCCAGCCGCAGCACGACCTGTTTGTGTTGCCAGGCGTCATCGATCTGCACGGTACGTTCGTACCAGGCGGGACCGACATAGTAGTGCTCGCGCACCAGCCGGCCCATCTCGTCGAGCCGCTGGCCTGGATGCTGTCCGAACCCGGCGACCAGCGTACCGGAATCGACCCCCTCATAGGTCATCTTTTGGTGATCGAGCGGCACGCCGTAGCCCGCCTCGTCGGTGGTCCCCGGCAGCGAGATCGGGCGGCCCTGGAGCGGCTTGATGAACCAGCGCGACGCGAGCCCGCGATCCCCGGGATCCAGCCTGACCGACCACGTGCCGGAGAGGTCCTCGAGGAGCGGTGAACCCGGCGCGATCCCGTCGACAGGTCGAGGCACGGCGGGTGGATCCTCGGCGGCGTTCTCGTGAGTCTGTGCCACGGGAACGGCTCCCACCAGCAGGACACCGGCGATTGCGGCGCAAAGAGAAATTTTTGTGAAAAGAATCATGGCCATCTTCGACACCTCCTCTTTGGAGCTGACAGGAACACCAGGTCTCAAAAGCAGCTAACAGTGAGGATCGTTCCAATGCAAACCGTTTTTTTGCGCAGGTCATTCGCTCGATATCGTGTTGCAGTATGCGCCACGGGCTGGCAATCCGGTGTAGCGTGTTGCGACGCATCGAGAAGCTGTTCCTCGGGATTCCCATTGAAGCGCGCCGCAAGCGGGGTATTGAGTAATCGAGAGGGCGCGTCTTATCGAGGCCTGGAAAGCCGATGCGGCGGCGAGAAGAGGGAGACTGGCAAAGTGACGGTACTGCCAAACGATGAACGCCTACCTGCGAATCCCGACCCCGTCGTGCTGTTCGACGGCACCTGCGGTCTCTGCCACCGCTTCGTGCGGTTCGTGATCCGGCGCGATCGTCAGGTGCGGTTCAGGTTCGTCGCGCTGCAATCGGAGCCAGGCCGGATCCTCGCGCGCCACGCCGGTCTCGACACGCAAAGGCTGGACTCCGTGGTGCTCCTGGATCGGGGGGCGGCGTTCACCAGGTCCGGTGCGGCTATCAGGATCCTAACAGATCTCGGCGGCATGTGGCGATTCGCGTCGCTCCTCGGCCTCGTTCCCCGTTTTCTGCGCGACTACGTCTATGAATTGACCGCCAGGAACCGGTATCGCTGGTTCGCCTCGAGTGGGTCGTGCGGCCTGCCCGGGGACCGCTGTGGTGGGCGTTTTCTCGACGAACTCGAAGATGGTGCGCCGTCGGCTCCTACCTACAAACTGGACTCGAAACCCCAAGAAAGAACTCTCGCAAAGACGCAGAGACGCAAAGAACGCAAAGACAAAAACAATAAAGAGATAGCTACATCGGTCGTTGGTGCAGCGATCTTCGTGTCTCGTGAACGACCTCAACAATAATTCAAGGCGCCCCTGGTGTCTCACACTATGTTGGCAGAGAGCGGCGCCAGGCCGATGGCTGATCGGTCAATCCCCGAGGATCCATGATTAACCATTGTGAGTTTGCGCGAATCCTCTATAGTTAGTAGGTGAGCCTATGTCTTTCTTTTCGAACATTTTGAATACAGAGGGAGAAACCATGCGCGGTAGTAAAACACGCACCCGATCAAATTGGATACCGGCAGCCATGATGATCCTGGCGGTCGCTGTCCTTTGCGCGGCACCTTCCGGCGCACAAGCATCGCCTGGAGATTGCTGCAAGGAAAAACAGAAGGCAGAGTTATGCCCTCTCACCGCATACCAGGTGATCGAGGCGCAGGCCAATACGTTCACCGTCAACCGACAGGAGCGCACTGCTGTCGCCGCCGACGGTGACGGCAACATCCTCGTCGTCTGGGCCAGCCGCCGCCAGGAATCCGGAACGTACGGCGTTTTCGCCCAGCGCTTCGATCCCCTGGGTAGGCCGCTGGGCACGGAGATCCACGTGAACCAGTTCTTGCCGAGCTCCCAGCGCGAGCCGGCCGTGACCTTCGACAGCGATGGTACGGCCTGGGTCACCTGGCAGTCGCTCGGTCAGGACGGAAGCCGTTCCGGGATCTACATGCGCCGCTTCGGCACCGTCGAGGGCACATTCGGACCGATCGGTGACGAAAGCCTCGTCAACACCACCACCGACGGCGAACAGATCACCCCCGGCATCGCTGCCAACGACGCCGGCCAGGTGCTCATCGCCTGGTCGTCCAACGACCAGCACGGCCAGCTTCGTATCGTGGCCAGGATCTTCAACGGCGACGGTTCTGCGGCCACCGGCGAGCTCGATCTCTGCGACGCGCGCACCACCGGTTGGGACCGGCTGCCGGTCGTTGCCGCCATGCCCGAGGGGCGTTTTCTGGTTGCCTGGGCGCACACCTCGCTCGACAAACGGCCCGAATCGATCCGGGCACGCTTCGTCGATTCCGAGAACAAGACCCTCAAACCGTTCATCATCAGCGATCCCCTCGACGACCGTGAGCAGATCGAGCCGGCCATCGCCGCCACCGCCGACGGCACCGCCGTGATCGCCTGGCTGCGTTCGCGTGTCTCTGACGGCTATGACGTCGTCGCCCGTCGCATGTTGCCTGACGGATCCGCCGCCGGGGATATCATTCTGGTCTCCGACCGGAACGACGGCTGGAAGAGCGGCGCCTCCGTGGCCGCCGCCGCCGATGGCCGCTTCATCGTGGCCTACAACCTGTTCGGCGAGAAGGATGTCACCGTGCGTCAGCAGCGGCTTCGTCCACCCGCATCGATCTATGCCCAGATGTACGACGCCGCCGGCGCGACCGTGGGCGAGGTCTTCAGGGTCAACCGCTTCGACGAGGGGCAGCAGTGCCTGCCCGTGGCCACGAACGCCACGCACATCGCCTGGAGCGCTCTGAACCAGATCGCCTTCGCCTGGACCGGGCGCACCGAGAGCGACAAAAAAGCCGCGGCCCTCACTCTGTTTGCGCCGAAATCGCTAACCATCGCCGCGCCGCCGCTCGTCGAGCCGCTCGCCGCGGCCGGCGACGTGACCGCCGCCGACGTCAAGGCCGCGCCGGACTTCAATCCCGACTGGGTTCCGGAGAGCCCGATCGTGGACATCCAGGCCGCCGGCCCCGACTTCGGTTTCATGGCCTTCCAGACCACCGCCTGGCAGCCGCCGGATCCCGATATGTCCGTCGGCCCCAACCACATCGTCTCCGTGGTCAACATGGATATCCGCGTTCACACCAAGGCGGGCACCCTCATTTCGAGTGAGCTCTTCGAGGACTTCTTCGCCGGACAGAGCGGCGGGGATTTTCTCTTTGATCCCGTGACCGCCTACGACCACCACGCCAATCGATTCGTCGTCGTCACCGCCGACCACTTGGGATCCCGCGACGGGCTCAACATGGCGGTATCGAAAACGGATGATCCCACCGACGGTTGGCACAAGTACTTCTTCCAGACCGATCACATCGGCTCCTACATCGATTTCGAAAACCTCGGCATCGGAACCGACGCCTATTACGTCACCGCTGATTATTTCAGCGGCGGTGGCAACGTGATCCACATCTTCGAGAAGGCGCCGATGCTGACGGGCAGCCCGGTGACGCTGAAGCACATCCAAACCTCGAGCAGCCTGCTCTCTCTGGGGGCTGTGAAAACCTATGACTCCGCGCCGCCGGCGCAGTACTTCGCCACGTCATGGACCTCGACGACCAGGCTGCGCCTCTTCGCGGTGCGCAACGCCACGGGGACACCTACACTCGACTCCACCGACATCACTGTGCCTTCCTTCACCTATCCTCCCGATGCCACCCAGATGGGCTCGTCGAACCGGCTGGACACCATCGACTACCGCATCAAGTCGGGCGTCTATCGCAACGGTTCGATGTGGGTGACCCACAGCATCGGCGAGAGCAGCACGGCTCGCGTACGCTGGTACGAGATCGACATGGGTAACTGGCCGATCAGCGGCACGCCCGCGCTCGTGCAGAGCGGAACGTTCAACTTCGGTTCGGGTCAGCATAGCTGGTTCCCCGATATCACTGTCAGCAATGATGGCGACGCCGTGATTACCTGCAGCCGTTCGTCGTCGAGCGACTATCCCTACATCGCCAGGCTGGGCCGCAAGTCCTACGACGCCAACGGCACCTTCCGCGCCTCGATCCGCCTCAAGGAGAGCGACGGCCCGTCGACCAGCACGCGCTGGGGTGACTACAGCGGCAACGACGAAGATCCCGTGGATCCCGGAGTTGTCTGGAGCCACACGATTTACAACTCCACCGGCTCCGACTGGAGGACCTGGGTCGGCAAGACCGACACCGACAAGCTCATGGTGCTCGACGATCCCGGTCCGATCAATCCCGGCAGCAGCGTAACACTCTCGGCCCACAGCGCGGCGGCCTTCGGCACCGTGTATTTCACCTACAGTGTGGTGGGGATGGGCAGCAAATATGTGGCATCACTGAACGCGACCCTCGATCTGGCGTCGCCGAAGCTGGCCAGTTTCACCACTGCCGACGGCAATGGTGATGCTTCGATCACCGCGAACGTGCCCGGCAGCGCTCAGTCCGGCCCGCTCTACATCCAGACGATCGAGGAGAACAACACCTCCAACGTGATCAGCACATCGATCAACTAGCGATCGATCAACGAGTCGATCGGCGAGACATCACGTCTCGCCGACGAAATCAACCGCGAGGCCCATGGGTTCACAACCCGTGGGCCTCGCGTTCGTTGATGCTCAAAAAACTTCGAACGGTATCTTCCCTCCTCTGGTTTTCAGGCTACTAGGAAAGCCTATAAGGATCTCTACTAGTCCCGCGTGATCCAAGCGCTATCCGAGCCGCCTGCCTGGCGGACATCATGGCGGGAGGTTCTGCTTTCCATCACGATTCCAACCCTGAACACATTAGGAGGATATGATGAGAGGATTCAAGTCGTTTTGTATGCTGGCGATCATCGCCACGGCCGCTCTGCTGTTGTCCGCGGACGCGCTGCCTGCACCGGATTCGGGGTGCTGTGGCAAGATCGTCGTCGCCGACCGCGATGACGGGACGATCTCCGTAATCGACGTGAGGACCGACCAGTTGAGCGGGACTTACAGCCTGCCCGCCGACGTCAATCCGCCGGAACCGATGTACGTGACCTACATCCGAGCCCACCGGCGCGTTCTGGTCGGGGATCGCGCCAACAATCGCGTTGTTGCGTTTAGCGCAAAAGATTTCGGTGTACAGGGCACGGTCGATGCCGGCGCCGGCGTCTTCCACATGTGGTCCGACACCCTCTGGAATCGCCAGCTATGGGTCAACAACGACATCGACAACACCACCACGGTCATCGATCCCAGGAACCTGACGGTCCTGGGTACGGTCGATACGCCGGCCGATCTCGTGGCTCAAGGCGGCAAGCCGCACGACGTGATTCTGGATCCATTGGGGTTTTTCGCTTACGTCAGTGTCGTGGGAATCCCTGGAAACAACGACTACGTGGTGCAGTATTCCACCAGGAGCTTCGCGGAGATCAGGCGGGCGGCTGTCGGCAAGGATCCTCACCTCTCCTTGGCCACGTGGAACTCCAATCTCTTCGTTCCCTGTCAGAGCAGCGATACGGTCTACGTGCTAAACCGCCGTACGCTGGCGCCTGTGAAGGAAATCGCGGTTCCCGGAGCTCATGGGGCGGCCATGACCGGCAACGGGCGCTACTTCTATACCACCAACCTGCCTGGAGGCGGGGTGGACGGCCTGTACACGGTCGATGCGCGCAGGCTGAAAGTGGTGGGCGACCCTGTGGACACGCCTTATGCGGTGCCCCACAACATCGCGCTCACCTCAAACGGCCGCAAGCTCTACGTTACCCACTCTGAAGCGAGCAATAAGGTCACGATCTACACGATACGCAAACGTGGCCACAGGCCGGTGTATTCGGGAGAGGTCACCGCCGGTGCCACTCCGTTCGGACTGGCTTATGTCCCCAAACACTAACTCTGACAGTCAGTAACGGAAGATGGGACACCGCTCGATGCGGTGTCCCTTTGCATTACGCGCAGCTCGTGCACAGGCCGCTCGGCGCTCGGCCGGGGACCGATTTACCCTTGCAGGTGCCCCTGGCTGGCGGTCGAGGATTTCCCCGTCGTACCTTCCCCTTCGCCGTGTGCTATCTCCCAATCTCCGCAGATGCCGCAAGAGCGGGCCCGTGATTCTCTCGAGGATTGGAGGACGGGATCGAGAGCCGACGCGCACTCTTCGGCGAACTCTGCTGGCGGGACTCAACGGCGCCAAGCCGATCTCTGCACCTCTCCGCTGCGGCGCAACCCACCTGAGCCCTGTACAGAGCGCTTTTATTGCTCCGACAAATATGCCGATCAAATCTGCCCAAAACTCATGATGAATGATTAGACATCCTAGGGAACTTTACTATAATGAGAGGACGGGCGGGAAAAATAGGAGGTTAATGCATGAGACCTTTGCACGTCAAATTGGATCGCCGGACACGGAACCGGCTCGAAAAGCTCAGGAGAGAGGCGAACGAGGACGGGGAATACAAGATCGCACGGCGGATCGAAGCGATTTTGCTCAACGCTGACGGTCACACCTCGGGAGAGATCTCTCGTCTCTTCGACGTGAACCGGGGCAGCGTCACGCTGTGGATCAAGCGCTGGTCCCAAGGGGGATTCGAAGGACTCCTCGAGGGGCATCGACCGGGGCGTACCTCTCGTCTCGACGAGAAATCCAGGCAGCGACTCTGCGAGATCCTGAGAAAAAAACCCAGAGACTCCGGCTTCGTAGCAGGCGGGTGGTCTTCGACCATGGTGGGAGAGGTTATCAAGCGGGAGTTCAAGGTTCACTATCATCCCGCTCATATCCAGAACATCCTGCACTCCTTGGGATTCGCCGTGGAACATCCTCGCCGCCGTTGGGTCTGGGTGGGCGAGAAGAAACCTTCTCGCTGGGTCAGGTACAACGAGAATGAGCCGGTACAGCAGAGGTCCTCATCGCCGAAGCGAGCCAAGAAAAAGACCCGTCGCGCCGGAAGTAAGACGCGGCGTGCTGCGGCCCAGCGAAATTAGCGACACATACTGCTGTTCTGTGGGTATACCTTGGTCGATGACAGCTAGCGTCCAACCTCTCCGATAGGGGGGACGGCACTCAGCAGATCGAGGGACGCTGCTTCGGAGTGGTGTTCCTCGGTAGGGCTTACATCAAAACAACCTCACATTTTTGTTCCCGTCTTCCGCTCATCTCAAACCGCTCGGGGATCGCCAAAGCACGTCATAGCGATGCTATGCCAGCGGTTTGGCAGGATCGTCACAGCCAAATCTGAACCAAGCTTCCGCAAAAAATCTATGAACTTATTTTGAAGCAAGCCCTTAGCTCCAACCCCGGAGCGCCATCGTCGTATTGCATAAAAAAGGCTTTCTTGTGTGACATCAACTGAACTGCCGCGTTCTGAATGATGAGAAGCCGTTCAACGACCACGTGGTTTCCTGAGTCGGGCATTGACATGGGAGCGAGATGAAGCCGGCTGACGAGAAGGATCTCATCAAGCGGATGAAGCAGGATCCCGAGGTGTTCGGTCAGGTCTACGACCACCATTTCGAGGCCATCTTCAACTACATCCTGCACCGAGTCGCCCACGTGCAGACCGCCGAGGACCTGACATCGCAGACTTTCTTCAAGGCCATGCGAAATCTTTGGAAGTTTCGATGGAGCGGTGTGCCGGTCTCGGCGTGGCTCTTTCGCATCGCCACCAACGAAGCCAACAGCCACCTGAGACGACGAAAACGGTGCTCGTCACTCGGTAACGAGGTGTTCTCTGAGTTGCCTGCGGATCGTCGATCTCTTCCCGATCGGGAGCTCATCGCCGCCGAGGAGCAGGTGCTCCGTGACGCACGTTTTCTCGAGCTGCATGCCTGCATCGAGACCCTCGGGTCCGACGACCAGTCGTTGATCGTGCTGCGCTACTTCGAGAACAAGTCCTATTCCGAGATCTCGCTGATACTGGGGAAGCGGGAAGGAAGCCTGCGCATGCGGGTCAAACGCGCTCTCGATAAGCTCAAAGCTCATCTTCAAGAACGGGGAAAATGTGATGTGGCACCGGGACGAAATGGAAAAAATCGTGAGCAGCCTGGAAATGCCGAGGGTGGAGGTCGAATCCTTTCGGCGCAGATTGCGGCGCAATCTCCTCGATTCACATCCAAGCCGGCGACCTGAGCTGTTTGACTACAAGCGCGCTTTTTCGCTGACAGCGGCTATCTGTTTGGTCATGCTGGGTTTTATCACCTTTTGTTTTTTTGATCCCACGCCGCTCGACGAGCTTCGCCGGATCTGTTTCTCCAACTCCGAAGCCGAGTCTGATGCCAGATCCGAACCATCCTCCTTCGTCAGCAGGGAATCCAACGATCCCGTCGTGACGAGGCCTCTGAGCGGCTTCGACTCCACGTCCTATGACGCTGAAATGGTTCGAGTCTGGGCCGAGCAGAACCACACCACCGAGCCGATCGAGATCGAGCCGCTCGACCGCGGCGAGACATATCGCGTGAGCCGGTTCCGCCTCAACAACGGCAAGCTCATTAGAGTCTATACAATCGTCCCCGAATCTTCCAACGCCAGGCCGGTCAACAGCGTTTCATATTAGATTTGGTTCTACGTTTTTCGATAATCGAGATCCACACGAGAGAAGATGGACAAAGGAGTGAACCATGAGATCTTTTCCAACGATTACATTCTTCGTGCTCGTTTCCTGCTTGATCCCCCTCGGCACCGCCGCCGCGGGGGGCGACGATGCCCTCTTGGGTGTCTACCTCGGTGAGCTGACCGACGAGACGCGCGTCGAGCTCGATTTTGCAGGCAAGGGAGTCTACGTATCCGGGATTGTCGAGGGAGCCGGAGCGCAGCAGGCCGGAATCAAGGCCGGCGACATCATCGTGAGATTCAACGACCAAGAGATCGACTCCTCGAAGACGCTGGTGGCGGCGATCGAAGAGACCCGGCCCGGTGCCAAGGTGGAGGTGGTCGTCTTCGCCGATGGAGGGATCAGAACCCTCGCGGTCCGCATGGGCAGCAAAAAGTCCGAAGAGAAAGAAGAAAAAATCGTAAAGCCTCCGGTGAAGCGCTTTATGTCGGTGGATAATGTCCGGCCCTACGTGGGCATCAACATGTCGAATCTGACCTCGCAGTTGGCGGCTTATTTCAGTGTCGAGGACGGGGTGCTGATCACTGAAGTGATCGACGACAGCCCGGCTGAGGAGTTCGGTCTGCGCGCCGGCGACGTGATCATCTTCTGGGGGAAGACTGAAGTCGAGGATACCGATGACCTCACGCGGGCGATCGGAAAGGAGAAACCTGGCAAGGAGGTAGATCTCACCATCGTTCGGAAGGGCAAAAAGCGTAATTTCGGCGTCGTGCTCGGAAAGCGGGAGGTCGAAAACGTCACGAGGGACTGGTACTTTTTCAACGAAGATCACAACGAAGCCTATGAGCAGTATGGCAAGGCCTACGAGGAGTTTGGAAAGAGCTTCAAAGCCGTTCCCGAGATGCCGGGCCTGCCCGGCGCCAGGATCTTCGAGTTCTCCAGTGGCGCCGAGATGAAAGAGATGAAGGCCATGCTGGAGGACTACCGCAAAGAGCTCCATAGTCTGCGCGTTGAGCTCAAGAAGCTCGCAAAAGAGATGAAGGCCATGAAGGGGGAGAGCTGATTCTCTGATCGAGTGACGCTCGGCCTGGGCTGTGCAGGCCTGAGAGGCGGGGTGGTGTGCACCGGGACACCGCCCCGCTGTTTTTTTTGTGAAGG